>Ga0207106_1103_pt1 | contig 14925 bp, 13 predicted proteins | sample Alteio_BWMinHeat_78_FD_153535 | JGI IMG/M metagenome (GOLD analysis project Ga0207106, IMG submission 153535) | Enriched cells from forest soil in Barre Woods Harvard Forest LTER site, Petersham, Massachusetts, United States -... | ecosystem: Environmental > Terrestrial > Soil > Temperate forest >...
CGAGTGCTGCGACGACGCTCTATTTGAGCGGCAGCGCCGCTTTGCGGTAACTAAGGATTCGGATAGTTTAGAGTTGGGGTCTGCGCTTGTCCCAGGGCTGTGCTCTTTCGAGTTGAGTAGCGAATCGGAACAGAGTCGCATCTTCACCGAATCGGGCCGAGAACATCACGCCAACCGGCAAACCATCGGGCGTCCAATGCAGCGGCACGGACATCGAAGGTTGCCCCGTCACGTTGTGGAGCGCCGTATAGGGGCTGAACTCCATGACCTCCTGACTCCAGGTCGGTACGTCTTGCGACAACCTCATCAAGCCGAGAGCAACCGGCGGCTTGGCCAGCGTCGGACTGAGGATGACGTCATAGCTCCGCTGAAACTTCGCCATCGCCAGCCCGATTTGATGAAGAGTCGCGATCGCTCGCGAGTAGGTCACGCTGGCCACTTTTGTTCCAGCTTGCATGGTCGCCCACGTCACTGGCTCGACGTCCTGCTCGCAGACTGGACGGCCCAGAATGGTTGCGGCGTCATCCAGCACTCGAGCGAGCGAAACTTGTAAGATCGCAAAAAACGCTCCGCGAGCCAGCGCGAAGTCAATGGGCAAGGCCGTTTCTTCGACGCTGTGTCCCAGGTTCTCGCATAACTTTGCTGCCTCAAGCACGGCCTTCTTGCATTCCGGATCGAGTGGTGTTCCGCCCGGCGTCGCCGTCACGAGCGCGATGCGTAACTTCCCTGCTTCAGTGCCGATCTCTTTCAGGAATGGACGTTGTGGCAGTGGCGAAAAGTAAGGCGAGCCCAGCTCCGGGCCAACAGAAACATCGAGCAAGGCGGCACTGTCTCGGACAGAGATCGTCAGCACGTGATGCTGAGTACAGCCGTTCCAACTCTCAAATTGTGTCGGTCCAAGTGGTACGCGCCCACGGGTCGGCTTAAAACCGAAGACACCACAACATGATGCTGGAATCCGGATTGAACCTCCGCCATCGCTGCCGTGTGCCATAGGCACAATTCGGCTGGCCACGACTGCAGCCGCACCGCCGGAGGACCCGCCTGAAGTCCGTTGCAAACTCCAAGGATTGTGCGTCTGGCCGAAGAGGACGGACTCGGTCGTCGTGGTTAGTCCCAGCTCCGGCGAATTCGTCTTGCCAAAGATCACTAGCCCCGCCTGCTTGTAACGCTCGACCAGCGTGCTATCGAAATCGGCGATATTGTCTTTCCAGATTCGGCTGCCTGCCGACGTAATCGTTCCAGCCAGATACAGGCCCCCATCCTTGAGCGCAAAGGGCACACCCCGGAATGGACCTATTCCGAGACTTTGGCTGATTTGCGCTTCGGCCTTGTCGAAGAAAAGATGGCAGAGTGCGTTTAACTTAGGGTTAAGTGCGTCCACACGCTGGCGTACAGCACGAAGCAGTTCGAGCGGAGTGATCTCTTTTTTCGCAATTAAGTCGGCTAGACCCAGGCCGTCGTAATTGCCATACTCAGCGGCCAAGCCTGAGAATTCACGAGACGTATCGGAGGCATGGGTAGAAGAAGTAGAGGTACTCATCACAGCCTCCAAAACTGGCGGTCAAGCGACATTTGAGCAGTTCGAAGGGACCCAACTGAGTGCCGCATGAATTTGTGGCGAACGCGCATTCGTTTGGGTTACAGAACTGCATCATACGCCGGATAGACCGATCTCGTAAGAGACTCCGCATAAGGAGTCGATTTGGACATACGACGTGGGTGAGAGGCTCCGGCCTGGGGCTGGGCAACCGGGTCTTCCTGACTTTTGAATAAGTTCCGCAGTCGGAAATCAGTCACTGCACTCATTCTTCTGATCGCCACCATGTTTGAGCAACCCGTCCTAGACCGTACGCATCCGTTCAGCAAGCTGGAGGCGTAATGGGACCGTACCTCTGGGCCATATTATTTTTGGCCATCCCGCCTCAGGTTGTGTCTCCATCATTCGAGAGTGGTGTCCAATCTCCGTTGGAAAAGGGCACGGCGACGTCAACGGCAAACGGTATTATCCGCGAAGTTCAATTCGTCGGGCTCAGGCGCATTTTCTGCGAGACTCTCCAAGGACACATGAGTTCCCGTGTGGGGGATGCACTAAACCAGCGGACGGTTGAACGAGACGTACGCGCGCTCGAGAATTTGGGCTGGTTTGATTTTGTCAGCGCCGAGGTTGTCCCTATAACGGACTCACTAGCCGGACATGAACTCTCTGACCTGCGCCTCGTGTTTAAATTGGAAGAGCGGCCTTACCTTAACAAAATTATTTTTCACGGCTCAGAACTGCTCTCTCGCGAACGCATCCTGCAATTGTTGGCGGAAAGAAAGATCAGGTTGAAATTGTCTGCACCGGTAGACCGCGTTGAGCTTTGGCGTGCTTCGCGCTGTATCAAGGGCGAGTTACAAGCACTCGGACATCCGCAAGCTAATGTGCACGTTGTTTTGGATGAGGTACCGACCGCAACGGTCAGAGCTCGTTTTGAAATCGAAGATGGACCACAAGTGTTGGTAACTCAGGTGACGTTCTCCGGCAATCGAGCTGTCCCTCAGAAATTGCTAGAACACCAAATGAGACAGGTCGCCCCGAAAGCTCATTTTGCACACCTTCGTCATAAGAACATCTACACAGAAGAGCGTCTGCAGCAGGACCTGGAGCGCATTACCGAATATTATCGGAATCACGGCTATGCGGCAGCGCGTATAGGCGCGCCCGGCGTCGAGATGGACTACGTTGTAGAGCAACATCTGCTGCTCTTTCGACACCAGCACCTTAGTCCTCAGTTACATATTTCCGTGCCCGTAAGTGAGGGAGTCTCTTACCAGCTTGGCGCAGTCGAGGTTCACGATGACCTATCGACAGCCAGACGAAGCGAAGGTGCGGACGCACTAGTTACGAATTCTGGCCTAAAACCGGGCGCCTCTTACTCGCACCAAAAGATCATGAGTTTGCGCGACGAGCTTTCCCTCTTGCCATTATCTTCGGCGAGAGCCGATTCTCTTCCATCAAACGTTGACGTTAGTCAACAACTCGATGCGACGAACGGAACAGCCAAGGCCGTTTTTTCTATTCACCCACCCAACCCATATACCTTGCGCCGACTCGACTTTTCAGGCGAACGGCGATTCAGCGACCGTTACTATCGGCGTCGCATTCCCCTTCGAGAAGGTGATCCTTTTGATCCTGACAGACTGCGCTCAGGACTTGAGCGGCTGGCCCGAACCGGTTATATACGCGCGTTCAAACCCGAAGATGTCCGTATGCAGTTTAACGACGTAAACCATAGCGTAGACATCTTCATCCACGTCACTGAAGTTGGCCAACAGAAGATCTCTTTAATCGGTGGGTGGAACAACCTCGGCGGTACGATCGGTACCGCATATAGCATTTTCAATTTGCTCGGTGGTCAGGAACTGATTGATTCCCATATCGACGTCGGCCCAGACAGCTTGCACTTGGCTCTGCGGATCGCAGTGGAAAGTCTCTTTGGCAGTCGTGTAACAGCTTCGTTGACAGTGTTTCAAGATGTGGTGCGGCCGCATCTCCCCGGGGTCTTAGGTAATCGGCATTTCCTCAGCACGCGCAATGCAGGTTTCGCGGTCGGTTGGGATTATCCATTGTCCTCAAATGAAACGCTAACCACGAATTACACGATCTCGCATCAAACTACGCAATATGCGGTGGAATTGCCTCCGAGTCTGACAGGACTAGTGGGTAACCAAATTGGGTCGAGCACATCGAGTCATTCATTTGGTTTCGACTGGGCGGGCGAGAACAGTTCTCAGCGCTGGGACACAAGTGCGTCAGTTTCCGGCGGTCGGCTCGGTGGCGACGAAAATCTTGTCCGTTCATCAGTGGAGTACGACCGCGTCCGGCGCGACCCGTTGACGAACGGAAGGAATCGCTGGGCTCTCCGCAGCTACGCTGCTGGCGTTTCAAGTTTCCGCGGAGACTTGTTGTTTCAGAATCGGTACTTTACCGGGGATGAGTTGTTGCGGGGATTTCGGCGGGGAGAGATGTCTCCTTACAGTGTTCAAGATTTGACGGATAGCTCCGGCAAAAACAGCTTTCAGTCGATTCCTACAGGCGCGGACCTGCTTGTTGCAATGAATGCAGAATATAGAGTCCTCGTAGCACCACGCACACAGGTTGTAGGTTTCTACGACACTGGATCTGGCTGGTTGCTTCCAAATTGGCTCGGGCCAGATCGCCCGACCCTGCTCTCAGGTACGAATGGAATTCTCCGCGCCTCAACTGGTCTCGAATTGCGCTGGCAAATCCCCGTCGTCGAACAGCCGCTACGGCTCGACCTTGCCATTAATCCCCTCCGTCTAGCGAGATTGTTCCTGCTGCCGGATGGATCGCGCTTCCGCGCACCTGATCGCTTTTTGGGATGGACTTGGGGTCTCGGCCCTCTTTTCTGAAGAGTACGATACAGCCCCATGGTCCACGGTCGGCGTGGATTCCTGAAGTTCCAGTGCCGTTTTCACTGGACATTGAGCGCAAGCACTCACCACTGCTCGGTTGCCAGGTCGTTCCAGGTTTGCTGCTGCCGCTCCGCGAGCAGCGATAATAGAACAACGGCACGCGCAAGGGAGAAGGTGCTTTTCAGCTCCCCCACACTCGTGGACATCTGGCAGATGCACTTCTTGCTCCTAAGCGGCCAGGAAATATACGGCGCCTGGTATGTTCATCGCGAACTCATTCGATGCACCCCTGACCGCCATGCCTGAGGCTCCAACCGCACCTCCACCCCAAGGCCAACAGGCTCCTCCACCACCGCAGCACAACGGAACAGCTTATTATTTCAAAGTGTCGGCACTGCCAGACGGCACCTTTACGGTGACAAATAGCCGCAACGGTTTCAGCAGAACATGCAAAGCAGAAGGCACTCGAGCCGACTAAACCCTGATGCCAGTTATTGGGACGGTCCGCCGCTGCATCAACAATGAGTAGCTGATGCCGCCTGGGCGATTGCACATATGTGTGCAATATATTATGATTGCACCACCATATGCAATCGCTAGTTAAACTCCATGGAGTGCTGATCGCAGACGTAGTGGCCTCCCGTTCGACGGTGCGCCTGCGATCGTCATTGAATGAAAAACTCCGGATCGCGAGCATCGCGCAGCTTGATGAGCAACTGATCCGTATCCCCTATGCAATTACGGCCGGTGATGAATTTCAAGTTGTTGCGGTGCGCTTAGAGCGAATCCCCAAGTTGATGCTCGATCTCCGAAGGAGACTACATCCGTTCAGGTTGCGTATTGGCGTAGGGATCGGGATGGTAGAGGGACAGATTCGTCGGCCTGTGAACCGCATCGCCGGAGAAGCATTTGAGAACGCGCGAAACGCAATCACAGAAATCAAGGCAAAACGCAAATACCCGACCCTTACGCTTTTTAATTCGAGCCGGAAAGGCTTTGACCATGTCGCAAATCTAATTTACGGCCTCCATGACACGCTCCTGCTCCGAACAACGGCGAAGCAGTGGGAAACGATTGCCGTGTACCTGATCAAGAATCGCGTAGATTACACGGCTAAAGCCTTGAAAATCGACCGGTCAACAGCATCGCGGAATCTCAGGCGCGGTTTCTTTTGGCAAATAGAAGATACCATCTCCGTGATGGAGGAGTTCCTTAGGGAGAGCTTTGTAGATTGCACATAGACGTGCACTAATGAAATATTGGACGTTATAGTACATTCGATCTTAAACCTCTTCTTGGCCCTCTATCTCGCGCATCTATTAGCTGATTTTGTGCTTCAGACCGACGGTATCGTTGCTGCAAAAAAAGCTGGCAGATGGCAAAGCTACTTCGTTCACGGACTTATATACTACGGGACCATGCTGGGGATCGTCGTAGTGATGAACCCTAGCTTGGTCGGGATGTGGGCATTCGAAGGTATCGTGGTTGCTCTTTGCTTGGTTCATCTGCTTTTGGACTGGGCCAAGCTTGCAGTGATTAAGGCCTGATGGATTCCCGACGATGTTCGAAGCTTTACTGGTGATCAGGCCCTACACCTTGCAACGATAGCCGGTGCGACACTCCTTATCACACGCCCACCTTTGCAGTCGGTGGTTGCTTTTTTTCAGGGGATTCGGTCGGCGCAAGAAGGGATTCTGATAGTCGCTGTGGTCTATGTTGTGGTGATTTTTGGGGGTGGATACTTTGTACGGTACCTAATCGGCCCGCTATGGAAGCGGAGACCTAACGAACCGAAACAAGAGCACGACGAGGTAGTGAACGCGGGACTTTACATAGGGTGGTTGGAACGATTCATTGCGCTGACGGCGGTTTTCCTGCAGTCCCCCGGGACCGTGGGATTGATTCTTGCGGCGAAGTCGATTGCTCGCTATCCCGAGCTAAAATCTACGGAGCGGTTCGTGGAATATTTCCTGATCGGGACCCTCCTGAGCATCAGTATCGCCATTATTGGAGGGGTCATTCTTCTCAAAATATTCTACGGGACTGTAACTCTGGGTAAGTGATCTCAGCGCGGCGAAGTGTTGACCATCCGAATCGGTAGCGATTGTTCACCACGCCGACGTCCACGTTTTGCCACTTAAGCAACCACTGGCGGCGTTTGCACACATGAATTGTGCAGCCTTAACCGAAAACTGCTCGTTTGGCCGCACGTGCCTACAGATCCTGCAATAGTGTCCCATTCCAGTTCCTTCCGACTCAGATTGAGGAAAATAACCGAGCCCGATCGGTGAGGGACTCGACCAAAGTTCAGTGACCGCTTCGCGCAGACACGAGTTGCGAGATCATCTGAGCGGCCTGCCCCCGGGTAAGTCCTGCGGGCACGGCAATCCTGTTACGGGCAAGAACCTGTTTCTGTTTGTCGCTGGGGAGTTCGTTTCTCCAGCGGGCCGAGCGTTCAACCAGTCGCCGCGCGTCGGGGCGATGGACGACCACAAAACGGTCCGCGGATTCAACGGCCGCGGCCAGAGTCGTGGTGCGACTCAATAAAAATGTTGCGCTCTCGTGTACTCTGGAAAGTCGGATATCCCACGCGTCGAGAAGGTTGGGTTCGATTGAAATCCATTCGCCCTCGGGGAGGCCGAGGCGGTATCCTGCGGGCACAGCGTGCCATGTGTTCCGAGTGTAGGCGCGTATTTCGGTTGGCGGCTCGAAATTGAAGAACTCAATACGTTCGGCAGCGAGCTTCAGATCTTCAGGTGTCCGCATGCGCGATATATCGAGCCACGGCTGAGTCCGATTCAGTCGTTCGATGTTTCGGTCGATCTCCAGCGCATTGCCGCCGTTCAGATTCATGTTGAGCGGCAAATTGAACAAGCTGTGTAAGCCCGTCAATTGATGCGTTCTGGAATTATCGGCAAAGTCGATGACCATGAGGTCCTTCTTTCCGGGATGCAGCCGCGTGCCGCGTCCGACCATTTGGGCGTAAAGCAGCTTCGATCTCGTCGGCCGCGCCATGATCACGCAGTCGACGCGCGGTTCATCAAACCCCTCGGTCAGCACATTACAGTTGGTGACAACATCGATCTTTCCTGCTGAGAACGCTGCGAGAGTGCGGCGGCGCTCATCTCTTGAAAGTTCGCCCCAGATCGGCGCCGCTCGAATTCCGGCCTCGGCAAACGCACAATGCACATCCTTAGCGTGCGCCACATCCACGCAGAAGACGATAGCGCGTCTTCCTGGAGCAAAGTCCCGATAGGCCTTCACCAGCAAACTGTTGCGTAGCGGCATGTTCACCACGCTTGCGAGTTGGCTTTCGATAAAATCGCCATGTCGGACCTTCACGTTATCAAGGGACAAATCGGTGTCCACGCGCCAGCCTGTAATGGGACACAGGTAACGGTCCGCAATCATCTCGCGCATATCCCGTACGTAACAGACTTCCTCAAATACTTCGCCGAGCCCCTGTTTATCACCGCGTCTGGGGGTTGCAGTGAAGCCGATCAGGTAACGGGAAACTTGGGGTTCAAACAGGCCGAAGTGATCAAAGATGCGCCTGTAGCTGGGTGCGACTGCATGGTGCGCTTCATCAACAACAACGATGGAAAACTCATCCGGCTGAAGTCGCGACAAGCGAGCGCCGCTGCGAGCTAACGTTGGGACGGAGGCAATGACCACCTTCGCATCGGCGGCGGCATGGGTGTCGGCTTGTTCAATCTCCGCCTTCAATTCGGGGTCGATCGATCTAAACTTATCCCGCGCTTGCAGCAGCAGTTCCTCCCGATGTGCGAGCACGAGTAATCGTTTCTTCATTTTGAGAACGCGAGGGAAATGAGCGAACACTACCGTTTTCCCGGTGCCCGTGGGCAATGAAACGATTACACGGCGTTTGCCGGCTCTGTAGGCATCTCGAACCGCCGTCAACGCTTCGCTCTGATAGGCGCGCAGATGGCATGTAGTCTGCGCACGCCGTATTTGCGTTTTGCCATCCACTCAAGAACCACGATTCGATCAGTCTCGTGAACAGTGCATCGAATTATTCTTGCACATTCCCTTGAAATCACAACCGCACAGGGACCGGCTGCAAATCGCAACTCCGGATCCGCTGCTCAATCCGTGCCCAAATAAGACATAGCTGATTCCTGTTTCAGCGAGGCTGGTTTAAAGATAAATTAAAGTTCTGGAACGCCTCTCACTCCCGCTGGTACAAATCCGCACGCTGTTTAGGGCATACCGCTAGCAGCTAGTATGAGGGACAAAGAATGCCCAAGGAGCAGGCGGGCTATTCGGTGTCGTGATTAGAGGTCTTTGCGATTTCGTAGTCTATTCTGGCTTGTGCTGATCTTCCTGCGCTTTGCCAACGGGTTTGAACTGCCTGTCGCGATCCGCTAATTCTCATTGCCCGCCGTCATCCTCAGCTCCGACCCGAACCGTTGTGTAGCGGAAGCCCCATCGAGGGCATAACGGATCAAGGCCTTCGCACAGCGATGTCGCCGCGGATGACACGTAAATAATCGCGAGCGGTTTCGAGCGATTGCTCGGCCTCGTGATGAGAAACGAATCCGGTGTCGTCATAAAGCGCCGTGTTCCTCTTGCGCCGGAGACGGTCGAAGACAGTCAGTAGGCTAGCGTGTTTCTTGTCGATGCGCGCCCGGACGAAATCAATAATCGCGATGTGGTGGCCTGGCTGGCTTCTAGCGCGAAAGCCGTAGCTAAACATGAAACCGAGGGAAGCCTTTAACATCGCTTCGTAGGCTTGCTGGAGACAAGCTTCGTCATCGAACGTCAGAATCTTATGAGCAGAGGCGAGCTTTTTCTCGGCACTTTGCAGAAAGCGTTCAATCTGCGCCCAGTCAACTTTGTGCCCCTTGAGCTTCTTCATGAGGCGCCAACAAGCGAGATGCGCTTATTGTGCCAGACGTTTTCGAGGAAAGCGTCCTTGCGGGCGCGACGTGATTCCAATTCCTTCCGGGTGAGGACCGTATAATTGATCTCCCGTCCGAGTTGCCGTTCGAGTTTCTGCACGGCTTCCGCCAGAACGTCTGCTCTTGGATTGCCAATCACAAGAACATCGATGTCACTCACGGCGTCCTGCCGGTTTCGCGCGAACGAACCATACAAATACGCTTCTTCTATTCCGTCGATTTTCTTAAGGGATTGTGTAATGAGGGGCACGGCGCCCATAGTTTTTGCGACGATGCTGCGCACCTCATCGAAAAGCGGGTACTCGCGGTTGAGCTGAAAATACTTCTGGCGACCACTCACTTCCGACCGAAATAAACCCTCGCGCTCCAGACGCCCTAACTCCCTCGACAGGTTAGACGGATCAATTCTGAGCCGCTCCGCGAGGTCCCGCAGATGGCGCCGGGTCCTGGGATTAGTGAAGTAATAGGCGAGCAGCCGCTGGCGCGCCTTGGAACGCAAGTAAAGCATGTGTGATGTTACCACACATGTGGTCGGATATTACAACATCAACTGGTCATCGACTGCCTCAGGGATCGCGCTCAAGGCGAACGATGATACGGCGTCGGCGCTCCACTGGCCCCTTCTGGCGTGATTTTGCGCAATTGCAAGATTTGTATTTTGGATGGCAAACTTGCCGGTAACATACACCTGAACTCACCCGCATACAATCTTCTGTGGCCTGTCGGTCAGGGAAAGCGGTGGCAGGAACTGCTGGGAGACACGGTCGGTACTCTGCTCCGACGCACTTGACTTTAAGCCACGGGTGTATACTGATCGCCAACTGGATGCCGTAAAGTACCCTGGGAATCGTCCAACGCAGGAGGGGCACCATGCGGATAGGTCTTTCGATCCTTTTCGTTGTATCTTTTGCAGGCATGACGCAATCCGCGGCGTTTGGCGCGGGTTCCGACAAGCTGACGACGCCAGGCGAGGTCACGTTTAGCAAGGACGTGGCTCCCATCCTGCAGCGCTCCTGTCAGACGTGCCATCGTCCCGGATCGATTGCTCCGATGTCTCTGCTGACTTATCAGGACGCGCGGCCTTGGGCTCGCGCGATTAAGGAAAGAGTCGTCCGTCGCCTGATGCCGCCGTGGCACATCGATCGGAACATCGGCATCACAAAATTTAAGGACGATCCATCCTTGACCGACGCGGAGATCGCGACGATTTCAAATTGGGTGGATCAGGGCGCTCTCGAGGGCAACCCAACGGACATGCCGCCGCCGCGGCAATTCAGCGACCCAGATAAGTGGCATATCGGAACGCCGGACTTCGTGATCTCGATGCCGAAACCATATAAGCTGAAAGCCCAAGGAGGCGACGAGTATTACGACATCGACCTGGATCCCGGCTTTAAGGAGGATATGTACCTCTCGGCCGTGGAGACTAAGCCGGATTCCGGATTCAAGGTAGTACACCACGCGACGACCAACCTGGTCGAGGACCCGGAAGCGGATCCGGTCGGGCTGTTCTTGAATGAATATGCCGTAGGCAAGAACGCCGACCTCTTTCCGGAAAATTCGGGGCGGTTGATCAGGGCGGGCTCCAAGATACATCTCAATCTCCATCTCCATCCATCCGGCCAGGAGACTCCCGTGAGCATCTCAGTCGGGTTCAAGTTCTACCCTAAAGGGTTCGTGCCCAAGTACGTGACGTTCACCCAACACATGGGGGACGTCACCGAACTCGATATCCCGGCCGGCCAGATTACTCGCAGCGATGGCTACTTCCGTCTGCAGAAACCGGCGTTGATTTCGGCGTTTCAGCCTCACTTTCACACGCGTGGCAAAGCCCAATGCATGGAGGCTATCTATCCCGACGTTCGCCCCGATTCAGCGCGTCCGGGTCCGGCGCGGGCAGAGACACTCAGTTGCGTGAGCGATTACCAATTCGGTTGGAGCATCACCTACCCTTATGCCGAGGACGTAGCTCCGCTGCTGCCCGCCGGCACGATCATCCACATCACAACTTGGCACGATAATTCAGTAAACAATCGTTACAATCCGAATCCGAAAAACTGGGTTGGATATGGCCAGCGGACCATCGATGAGATGAGTTTCGCGTGGGTCAGCCTGTACTATCTGGATGAGGCCGACTTCCAGCAGCGGGTCCAAGCCAGAAAAAAGATGACGAAGACGGACGAGCAAGATCAGCTCGACAGCCGCTTGAAGCAATGAGGACAGGCGTCCGTGTTGTGATCTGCATATTTGTTGTCGGTTTGCTCCCCGGCGGCGCAACGCGCGGGCAAGGGTTGTCACAGCTCCCGACATACAATCCCCAAACGCAATTTTCGAGCGGTCAAGACGTAGTGCCGGTCTACGAGGGATGGCTCCGAAACCCGGACGGGACGTTTACGTTTGTGTTCGGCTACTTCAACCGCAATTGGAAGGAAGAACCCGTGATCCCGGCCGGACCCGACAACAAACTCGAACCCGGCGAACCTGATCGCGGCCAGCCAACCTACTTCCTTCCGAGGCGGCAGCCGTGGGTCTTCCGAGTCCAGGTACCGAAAGATTGGGGGCAGCAGGAATTGGTCTGGACGATCACTGCCCATGGCCGCACTGAAAAGGCATACGCCCAACTGATTCCTGAGGAGGAGATGCTCGAGCGCTTGATCCAGACCCGCGGAAATTTGAGTCCTGGGGAAGACGATCCCAACAAGCCTCCGTCCATCACGATCCCACCAGTTCCGCCAGCGGAGTTGACGGGTCCGGTTCGGCTAACGGCGTTGGTCAGCGATGATGGGCTTCCCAAGCCGCGGCCGGCTCCAAAGCCCCGTCCGGGAGCAATTCCCCAAGCTCAAACCAACTCGGCGACCGGGCTCCGCCCTCCTGGACTATCCGTTAAGTGGTTCGAATATCGCGGTCCGGCAAAAGTTACATTTGACTCCGCGGGACCTATCGCGGTGAGCAAGGGCCAAGCGGTAACTACCGCGCGCTTCGCCGCGGCCGGAACTTACGTGCTGCGCGCAACCGCCGACGATGGAGCACTGTCCACGAGCGCCGATGTGACCATCACGGTCAAGCCGGGCCCGTAGGACCGAGGTTGCTTTTCCTGGTTGAATTTATCGCCAGCGGAACAGTTTCAGCGCCCAGCGTGAAAGCCTTTTGGTGCGCACATTGGACCAAAACGCCATCCCCTCGACAATGCGCGGGTCAGACGGCCAAGTCCCGTTTTGTGAGAAGAAGCGGCGCTTATTCGTGAGGATGCGCGCTGCTGAAGGAACTCACGCATGAGGCTGCAGCAAAGAATGAAAGGAACGGACAAACCAACGATGAGGCCCAAAACGGAACCAGTTGAGGAACGCGAAGGTAACTCCCGTCGTGGCTTTCTAAAGGGGAGCGTGGGACTCGTCGCCGGCGCCGCCGCGGCCCAATGGCTGACAGGAAGCGCCGTCGCCCAGCAGAACGCAGCGTCCACTGTGACCCTGGAAAACCTCACGAACGCCAACGGGCGCGCGATCCTGCTAAAGGACGGCATTGTGCTGAGCATGGATAGCCAAGTGGGCGATTTCGAGAAGGCCAACGTGCTGATCCAGGGAAAGAAGATCGTATCGGTCGGTCCAAGCATCCCCGCGCCACCCCATACCCTGGTGGTAAATGCCGCGGGGATGATTGTGATGCCGGGATTCATCGATACACACCACCACCAGTTTGAGACCCCTCTGCGCAGCATTCTCTCGGATGGTTTGCTGGGCACTGCGGGAGATACTGTGAGCAGCTACCAGAAAACGATCATCGGCACCTTCACTCCCGCCTATCTGCCGGAGGATGCGCGTCTCGGCGAGCTCGTGGCATCGCTCAGTCAGATCAACGCGGGCGTTACCACGACCGTTGATACCTCGCAGGTTTCCCTTACGCCAGAACACACCGACGCCTGTATTGCCGGCCTGAAGGAGGCTGGGCGCCGGGTTTTGTTTGCTTACTCTGCCGGCCAAGGCAGCCAGAGCCAATATCCGCAGGACATCGTTCGGCTCCGAAAACAGTATTTTTCATCAGACGACCAGTTGTTGACGCTGGCCCTGGGCGATGCGACGAACGCCGACCACTGGAAGCTGGCGCGTTCGGTAGGCGCGCCCATCGTCTCTCACATTGTTGACATGAGCGCATTGGAGCCGATGGCCAAGGCGGGGCTCATGGGGCCGGACAATGAATACATTCATTGCACGCGGTCGGGTAACGAGACTCTGTGGAAGGCAATCGCGGATACAGGCGGCAAAGTCTCGATCGCTCCGGCCATCGAGATGCAAATGCGGCACGGGATGCCTCCCTTGCAGGCGGCGCTCGATCACGGCATTCGGCCGAGCCTGAGCGTGGATGTCGAGTGCAACATGACCGCGGACATGTTCTCAATCATGCGCGCGGCCTACACACTCCAACGAGCGCTCGTCAACCAGCGAGCGCTCACCGGCGAACAGAATCTTCCTCCGTTGGTTACATGCCGCGCAGTCATCGGATTCGGCACGATTGCGGGCGCGACGGTGGCCCACCTGGACAGCAAAATTGGCACGCTGACTCCGGGCAGGGAAGCCGACATCATCATGTTGGCGACGGATCGAATCAACACGTTCCCACTGAACAATGTGCCAGGTACGGTCGTTACGCTCATGGATACTAGCAACGTGGAGAACGTCTTCGTCGCTGGGAAAGTGCTTAAGTGGCAGGGCAAACTCGTCGACGTGGACGTGCACCGGCTCCGGCTGCAAATCGAAAAGTCACGCGACGGACTCCTTGCGCGGACCAGCCAAAACCCCAACCTATTCGGCACTTGCTGCGCGGCCGGCTAGTTAAGGCTTTTGCCTGTTCCAATCACGCAAGCGTTCCGACAAAGTTGCAGCCGCTGCGGGCGAACTGCCGCAGTCGCGAGTGCATCCGGTACGCAACGAAGCCTTCCCTTCCATTCCATTAAGGCCCGTCCCCGGAGATGTCCCCTCGGGGACGGGGTCGGGGACGGCCCCCCGTCCCCGATTAGGTGGCGTCTATCTGGAACCAGGCATTTAAGGATAAAGCGTATAACGACATAACTGCGATGCTACGGATCCTCAAGGAGCTGTAGGGTTTAGAGGCGTTACCCCAAAATCAAGATTCCGTGGCGTCGAATTCGACGCCTAGGTCGGTCCCGCACCGGTTGAGGAAATACGTTCTTATGTAGTTTGGCACTGGCTGCTGTGAGCGCCGGGCCTAATGCGGTTGTCCGAGGTATCCTTTGCTCATTTTCGCCACGATTGTGAACTCCGGATCCACCACGTTCGCGATCTCGTACTCCATCCCTTGGCCAAGCAAAAGGCTGGCGCCGCGTTCGTCGAACCCGTAACTCTCCATGAGCCAGCGCATCAGCTCGGTCGTCGCGTGCTGCAACGCTTCATTGATGGCACGTGAACTGCCAAGGACCATGATGAAGTCCTGGTTTTCGAGGCGCGGCCAGTTGATCTTTTTCCCTTTGATGAGATCCACGGAGAACTCGACGTCAAGCGAAGTTTCGATCGCCGAGCCAAGCACTTCGCCATCACCCTGCCGGGCGTGGCCGTCGCCCAGAAAGAACAGC
>Ga0207106_1104_pt1 | contig 14837 bp, 14 predicted proteins | sample Alteio_BWMinHeat_78_FD_153535 | JGI IMG/M metagenome (GOLD analysis project Ga0207106, IMG submission 153535) | Enriched cells from forest soil in Barre Woods Harvard Forest LTER site, Petersham, Massachusetts, United States -... | ecosystem: Environmental > Terrestrial > Soil > Temperate forest >...
CCCCCAGCTTTCGATCGTATTTCTTGGCATACGTCTTGTTTGCTTCTAGTGCTTTGTCGATAATGCTCATCGCAAATCTCCTTTATTGGCTAGTGTAGGTTAGTCAGAAGAACCTCCGATGCGGGTGCAAACCCCCGACCACATGGATCAGGTGCGGCTGTCATCCGCGGATTATAGTCCCTTTGCTAGCTTCCGAGTGTATATGGACTGTGAATAGACATCCCCACTCGTCCGGCGCGGCGAACATATAGAACAACTGAGAGAGGAGCGAAAGCGATCTGGTAATTGAATCGGAGTAGACCCAGAAAGCTCGCAGTTGCGATGGCTTGATTTGAACTGATTCCGTATGGCCCGTTATTCGGGAGGTGGAATCATGCTTTGGGGAAATACTCGGAACGGGTGTGGTCTGCTCGTCTGGACTAGATGTTAGTTTCTTTCCGATCCAAGAAAAAGGGCCCGAGGTGTAAAATCGGATCTCGCCCAAGCCCCGGAGTCGACTCATGAAAGCAATTCGCATGCATACGCAAGGCGGCCCTGAATTGCTGGCCTACGAAGATGTTCCAAAACCCTCTCTACAGCCCGGAGATGCGCTCGTCCGCGTCATCGCTACGTCGATAACGAAGACAGAATTAACCTGGGATGAGACGTATAGAGATTGCGATGGCCTGCCGCGGATTCCGACCATTCCGGGACACGAGTTCGCGGGCATTGTAGACGTCGCCTCGCAAGGCGCGGGTGTGCGCGTGGGCGATGCTGTATATGCACTTTCGTCGTTTTGCCGCAATGGTAGCGCTGCCGAATTCATCGCGATCCGCGGAGCAGACCTGGCCCCCAAGCCGCATTCGCTGAACTTCGAGCAGGCAGCCGCGGTTCCGCTCGCAGGGCTCACGGCATGGCAAGCCCTTTTTGATCATGCGCAAATTGAAAAGGGACAGCGGGTCCTGATCCACGGCGCGGCGGGCGGCGTGGGCACGTACGCGGTCCAGCTTGCGAGATGGAAGGGTGCGGAGGTCATCGTCACCGCTGCAGCCAAGGAGCACAATTTCCTCCATGAGCTCGGCGCCTCCAAGCTAATTGATTACACTCACGAACGTTTCGAGGAGAAGGTGAAAGATGTGGATGTGGTGCTCGACTCGATCGGTGGGGAAGTGCAGGAGCGGTCCTGGAGCGTCTTGCGCCGCGGCGGCACTCTTATCGGCATTGTGAGCCCGGTGGCGGGCGACAAGGCGACTTCGCTCGGCGTGCGAGGAGAATTCTTCATCGTTGAGCCGAATCGCACACAACTGATCGAGCTTGGTCGTCTGATCGACAAAGGTATTCTTCGCGTCGTCGTCGGAGCACTGCTTCCGCTTGCGAGAGCCCGAGAAGCTTTCGAGCAAGGGATAGCTGGCCACATGCGCGGGAAAATTGTGTTGCAAGTGGCTGCCGCCGAGTCCGCGAAAGCATAGCCCCTCCAACCCATTCCAAAACATGGCAGGGCAAATCAAAGCTCGGAATCGCAGACTCCCATCTTAATCACACGGCTCGGAACGAGAAACTAAGATGCCGGTCGGGTGCGGATTGAGGCTGCGGTTCTCCTTTGCGGTTTTGCACTTGAAAAACCCTTCGTCCGGCTTCTATAGCTCCGGCTCACTCTACTGAACAGTGCGATATGAGCCCTGTGGGCGAATGGTCGGCAATCCGGAAGCTATCGCTCTCCGCTACTTTGCCGGGTACACGCAGAAGTGGTTATCGTCGATACCAGTCAGAAATGTTTACAGCGCATGTTCCTCGGAGTCGATCTGCTTCAGCAGAGCCAAAGGCGCCACCCATGAGGCTCTTTTGTTTCTTATTGCCGCCTTTTGCCGCCGCGAAAATCGCTAAGTTATTAGAGGGAAACAGGTAACTGGAGCGGGCGATGGGAATCGAACCCATGCCCGGAATTTGGGCAGGGAACTTCACGTCGAGTCCATGTGCGGTCCGTTAGGAATGCCATTGCGTGCCGTACAGCGTCTGGGTAGCCGCGCTGTTTCAATCGACTACAAAACTTCGGTGACCTGTCACGGTAAGAAAAGCATTGAGACCGCGGCGAGTGATTACGGCAACGTTTGGCTCGCGTTCCTTGCCAAGGCGCGCCGGCACAGCTCAGGCGCCTTCATGCGCTCACAGGTCCGTTTGAAATCCTCGGCAGGGCCTCTCCACAGCAAATCGTCAATGGAGGTGAACACGGGAACATCGACTCGAAGTGTCGCGAGAGTGCGAAACAGCAGCGCATCTTTCCACGCAGCGAAAAGTGACTCGGCAAGGGGACGCGCTCTCCGTACCATCGGATCCCAGTGACGCCAATCTTTCGGAATGTCTTCCAGGTGAGGATATTGCGAGAAAACAGCCGCTGCGGTCTTGGATCCCCATCCTGCAATGCCGGGGTAGCCGTCTGCACTGTCGCCTACTACAGCCAGATAGTCAGGAATCGACGATGGTTTTATTCCGAACTTTGCGATTACGCCAGCCTCGTCGCGGAGAGTGTCGCGCCGGCGGTCCAGTTGTACGACTCGCGAGCCCACCACGCATTGGCTGAGATCTTTGTCGGGGGTGCAGATAATAACCCGCCGAGCGCGATCATCCTGAGCTGCTTTCGCTGCAGCCGAAGCAAGTGCATCATCGGCTTCGAATTCGGTCATCGGCCACACCAGCACTCCCATGGATTGCAGCGCCTCTTCGAGAATTGGGAATTGCGACAGCAGTGCCGGATCCACGCCTTCGCTGGTCTTATAGCCCAAGTAAAGATCGTTGCGAAAGGACTCAATCACATGGTCGGTCGCAAATCCGACGTGAGTTGCTCCTCCCTCAATCATTGAGAGAACCGACCCAAGCACTCCGCGAACTGCACCAATCTCCTGACCACCGGTGTCTTTGGCCGACGGCACGGCGTAGAAGTAGCGGAATAGTTCGTAGGTCCCGTCAATGAGGTAGATATCCATGCACTCGACTCAGTTAGCAGGCAAAGTTGAACCGAATGAACGACCATAAGCTCTATCCATCGCCATAAAGAGACTGTTTCACGTCTCGCTAGCCAACTTCCTCCTAATCACGCTTCGAGGATCCTTATCCTCGCGAAGCGCGACAAATTTCGAATGGCGATGCTCTTGACCAGGCTGCGATTGAGAAGCTGCTCGACAACAGCTTCGCCGAGCCCTGGTGATTGTAAACGATCTCAAATCTCTCCTCAGGTCATTCTGAAGGAGGGAATGGAGAGAATGGGCATAACTTTCAGACCCCGCCATTTTCGGCCTATCATTAGGAGAAATTCAGTATCGGAGGAACTCTTGTCGCTAGATACTCCAGAAGAGCTTGCCGGGCTCCGTGCTGCTGGCGGAGTTGTTCGCAAAATGCTTCAGGCTATGAAGCAAGCGGTTCGGCCTGGCACGACGACTGCCGAGCTGGATGAAATTGGCGCGAGCGTTATGCGCCAGCATGAGGCGCGATCCGCGCCTGCGCTCGTTTATCAATTCCCCGGTGTCTGCTGCATCAGCATTAACGATGAAGTTGTACACGGCATTCCAGGTTCGAGGCGGGTTCAGAATGGGGACCTTGTAAAGCTCGATGTGACCGTAGAGAAGGACGGTTTCATGGCAGATGCTGCCATCACAGTTCCGGCGGGGGCGGTTTCGGAAACAAGCCACCGGCTTACAGCTTGTGCGCAATCGGCTTTTGAGAAAGCCCTTCAGATTGCCCGTACGGGAGTGCTGGTTTCAGAGATTGGCAGGACTGTCGAACGCGAAGTACGGCGCTGGGGTTTTTCGGTGATCCGCGCTCTCGGCGGACATGGGATCGGCCGTACCATTCACGAACAACCACTCGCTGAAACCAGAGGAATGATTGACTGCTGATTCGGTTGTGGAACGAAAGTAGGAGCAGTTGCCGATCACTCTGGTGGAAACGTGATTTCGCGTTGAACGTATACGTCCACTTTATTTTCGTGCTGTCCCGGCATCCTCAAACCACTACTGGCAGCGAGCCTCGACGCGGGTAGTCTCTATTGCAACCATAAGCGAATTGATGTATGAGAGCGCCACACCCCCAATAGGCCTAACGAGGTTTCCACAAATTCGATTGCGAGGAGGATGCAACATGAAACGAATCCTGGTAGCAGGGATCTTCGGAGTTCTCGTGCTCGTCGCTGCCGCATTGGTCTCAAGCAGGCCGACAATTATGAGGACGACTGCGACAGTGCGGGCTGATGAAGGGTCGTCGTGTTCGCTCGCCCGTGCGGCGGGAAACTGGTCATTTAGCGATACCGGAACGGTGGTCGGCGTCGGACCTAGGGTCGCTGCGGGGATATGGACGCTAAACGAAGCCGGAAATGTGCTGAATGGCGTCGCCACGTCAAGCCTGAATGGTGCCATCGCTGACGAGACGTTCTTTGGAACCTATACAGTGAATTCCAACTGTACAGGCACAATCAGTGTTGAGATTTTCCAGTCGAGTACTGAGATCCTTACAGTAACCGGGAACCTAGCATTTGACGACAGAATGAATGAGTTGCGCGGGATCTTCACATCGGCCGTCGTGCCTAACGGCCCATCCCTCTCGACCGCCATAGCCCTAGAAGCCAGGAAGCAATAAGCGCCTCGGAGCCTTGGCTGGAGCGGCGTAGAGAATAGCCTGCGAGCACGACTGCGGCACCAATGTATCCTTAAATGGCCGGTGAGGTGGAGATGCGCCTCTGGGAAGACTCGGTCCTGCGAGTCCCTTCGCAATACGCAATTGATTGCCAGTTTCCGAAAGTCCGGGGTATGAGGTGGCCGTCCAATAATTCGCTCAATCGGCAGCTACCCTCTTGCATCCAGGGACTCTTCGGCTATAGCCTGCCGTCGCCAAGAACTTCCGAGTCTGTCAAATCCGCCTGTGCCTATGAAGCCGTTGATAAGTAGCCGCAGTTCCTTTCTTGCTATTGTGCTCTTTCTGGTTTGTGGCGCGATAGTTCGTTCCGCCATCGCCACTCGGCTCGATGGTTTCACATTCGATGAGGCCTATCACATCGCCTCGGGTGTCTCCTACTGGAGAGAAGCCGCGTTTCGCATTAATCCCGAGCATCCTCCGCTGGTCAAGCTATGGGTCGGCTCAATCATTTCCGCGACTGGTTTCCGCTTGGACACTCTTCGGCAGTTCACTGACAAAGAGGACGAACGGAACTTTACAGAGCAGAACGTCTACCTGAATAACGATTTTCGTTATGTGCAAAGACGCGCACGTATTGCGATGTGGGTGCTTAACGGGCTCCTAGTGGCTCTGCTCGCTTTCGTATTGCGCCGAGCGTTTGGGGCAGGCGTTGCGATGGGAACACTACTGTTTCTGGCAATCGATCCGACCGTGGCAGCGCATTTGCCCGTTGTGATGACGGATCTGCCTGTCGCGCTCCTCTCCGCCATCGCAGTCGTCCTGGCTACCGTTGCGTTTCGAACTTGGCGCTGGTCCGATCTGATGGCCTGCTCGGGGGTGCTAGGATTGGATCTTGCGACGAAACACTCCGCGCCAGTTTTTCTGGTCTTCATAGCATTGATAGGATTGGTATTCGCTCTGACCATTCCTCCTGCTGATCTCGAGTCTCGCGCCTCGAGATTCGCAAAGCTCTCTGCCGTACTGTTTGGGGCTCTGATTGTGCTGTGGGGTGGTTACTTCTTTCGATTCTCTGAAAGCAGGACTGCTGAGACAACGTTCAATCGTTCTCTCGACCTGAAGATTTCAGACGTTCAGTCGCCCGCTTACCGCCTGGTCTTGTCGGCACTGACAACGACCCATATCGTTCCACGTGCGTACGTTTGGGGCTTCGCAGATACCATCCGAGCTGGCCTGGAGGGACGTGCTATTCCCATTACGGCTTTCGGGCGCGCCTATATCACAAGTGGCCCAAGATATTACTTCCCAGCGATGCTTGCACTGAAAATGCCCATTGGATTGGCTTGCCTCGTAATCATCGGATTCTTTTTATTTTTTGCCGGAAGGCTTCGGCGCGAGTGGAATGCAGGGCTCGCCGTAATTCTAACAGCGGCACTCTTCTTTTTGTTCGTGCTGATTCGGGGCGCCACTTATGCGGGCATCCGCCACGCTCTGCCTGTTCTGACTCTTCTGGCCATTTGGGGCGGCGTGGCCATTCAGTCCGCATTGGAGTTGAATTCAAAAGCAGTTAAGGCCATGGTTTCCATAGCGCTCGCAGCCGCCGCGCTTTCGGCCCTGCCTGTGATGCGTCCCTGGGAATACTTCAACGAAATCATCGGCGGCACGGCAAATGGATATCGCTACTTCAGTGATGAAGGCGTCGACCTCTGGCAGCGCGACGCCGAGATGGCTGCGTATTATCATCGGGTTCTCGAACCAGCAGCCGAAATCCCACTCGACCTCTATGACGCGACCGAAGGAGCAGATGACCCCGAGCTAAAGGCCAGGGGCATGGATTGGCTTGGGCGCGATCCGCAGCGCGATGAACCTCGATTGAATGCTTCGGCCTTTTCGGGAACCATATTGATCAACGCTAGGTTCCTCGGCAAGAAGCCTTATTGGGACGTTCCCTGCCTTCGCGCTGCGGCCCCCGCAGCTCGCTTTGGAAATCTGATGGTTTTTCGCGGTCGATTTGAATGCGGCGGCGTGCTTGCACCGTATGCTTATTTCGCTGCATTGTCCAAAATCTACTCGGAAACACCCGATCTGGAATCGTCGGAACGTCTGCTGCGCCGATCTGCAAGTCTCGACCCCAGCGCTTTTTTTGTGTATATCGACCTTGGCAATCTATGTTTGAAACGCGGTTCACGAAAATGCGCTCTGGATGCGTACCAATCCGCGTTCCAGCATGCCGATGCGGATCCTCAGCTCAAGTCCCTCATTCAGGAGCAAATCAGGCGCGTTTCATCCGAACCTTTGGATCGAGTCCTTGAATTGCGTGATCCCTTTCTCGAGTGACCTCGCTCTAAAAGGGGGCTTTGCGCGAGCTTAACTCCGGGAGAGTTGGCTTATCGGAACTGGACCAGTCGCTCGTCACTTCCCCGAGGTCAATTGACAATCAATAGCGGATTGATTTCACGCGTGTGAAGTAGTGCGTCTCCAACACGAAATTCTGGTGAGCGGAATTTCTTCACATCGGGTTTTGCAAATCTGGAAATGAAGGAGCCTTATGATAGTTTTAGCAATATTCGGAGAAGCGGATTCCAGTTATTACGGTGGTATGGCCCGGCGACAATGAGTTGAATCGGCGCGACGTAGCCAGGATGGAGAAATTATGGAATAGTACGGCGTTGTGTATGAAGGATTCTGAGGAGAGATTATGCGCAGAGGGGCTTTGTGCGGGGCGGCGATACTAGTCGCGGCGATCAGTGGGTTGGCACAAGAGACTCCCACCGAGCGCGACGCGGCGCGCAGCATCGTGAAGCAGATCGAGGATTTGAGCGGAAGTCTGAGTGTATCGCCAATGGTGACAAAGCTGTCTGCGCCGGACAAAGGACGTGATGAAGTAATTGCGCGGGTGAAGCAGTTGATGCAAACGGAGCTTCTGCCGATGAGCGATTGGATTACGCAGCATCCGGAGATCGGCTTTCAAGAGACGCAGGCGGTGGCGAAGCTTACCTCCTATTTGCAGGCACACGATTTTGATGTGACATTGCCTGTAGCCAGCCTTTCGACCGCTTTCGTTGCTAAGTACAAGCGCGGGACTTCCGGGCCGAACCTCGGCGTCATTTTGGAATACGACAGCCTGCGCGGGACGAAAGGGCCGTTTCACGGGGATCAACACAGTGCCCAAGGTCCTGTGGGAATGGCGGCGGGAATTGCCATCGCCGAGTTTCTGACGCGCACGCACACACCCGGCACGGTGATTTTCTACGGCACCCCGGGCGAAGAGATGATGCCGCCCGAGGCTAAAACGCAAATGATGGAAGCGGGGGTGTTCAAGGGCGCGGACATTATCGTAAGGAGTCACTCAGCGCCGGAGACCTCGCGATCGGCGGCAGGATTCGGGACATGCTGCATGAATATTGACGGCGTGAAGTACACATTCTACGGCGCGCCAGCGCATCAGTTGACGGCATGGGATGGACGCAATGCGCTGGAGGCGGTGATCAAACTATTCAACAACATTGACAGCGTCCGCAGCAACATCCGGCCCGAGGCGCGCATTCAGGGAGTCATAACCGAAGGCGGGGCTGCGCCGAATGTCGTCCCCGATAAAACATCGGCGGATTTTTATATCCGTTATCCCGATGCAGTCTACTTGGAGCAGGTCACGAAATGGGTGGACGACGCCGCGAACGCAGCGGCACTGGCGACAGGCACGAAAGTGAAAATCGATCACTACGGACATGCCCGCGACGGGATTTCGCTGGCGTCGCTGGAGGAGTTGTCGTTCGCCTACATGAAACGATTCGGCGCAACCGGAGTGAAAGTGGAGCCCGCAAAGCCAAGTGGTTTTGAAGAGACCGGAAGCGTGTCGAGCCAGATTCCGGGAATGGGGGTAAGGGCGAAATCTTCGAACTTTTCAAACCACACCTATGGGATGGAAGCTGATGCGCTTACCGACGTAGGACATCAGGGCTTTATGATAGATGCGGAGACGATGGCGGCGATTCTCTATGATTACGCTACGCACGCGGAATTGCGCGAAGCAGTTAAGACGGAATTCACCAGCATCCAAGCTCTCTTTGGAGAATACCGAGCCGCCCTGCAAAAAGCCTATCCCAAACCCGAAGTCCCCGAGCCGAAATAAATCCGGATAAGAGCAAATCGGAACCACTCTGAGGAATTTGTCACGGCCCTGGTCCAATCAAGCCCTGAAATGGTCCATGCCGCTTCAGAACGCTTTTCTCCGGAAATGAGACTCACAACGTTTTCCGTCCTACCCGTCTACTTCCAACGTTTTCGGGCGATTCACGCCTGCCCACTCGAAGAAATCATGTACGGCGTCATCATGTTTTCCGAAGACTATAGCGATGACGACGCCGCTGCTTTCGTGGTTGCCGCAGATATTCCGATTATCTGGGAACGTTGGTTTACTCGTGAAGAGCTAGACTCTGATCCCGAGACTAGTTGGCTGCCGGAAGGAACTTGGGCCATCGATCCGGCTGACAAGCGGGTGCTCGATTTCCGGCTAAAATAAGCTTAGGATCGCGGCCTTCTGCATGCGGCTGCTGCGCTCGGCCGCCTTAGGTCTTGTTGATGTGTTGCCACTCGATCATTCGCGTTCGAATGATCGGGCACACAGCACCTAGTTCAAACTTGAAGGTCAATTTTAGTGTAGAATCCGCGCCGCAGTTGGCCAGCAGAATTCGACCGCGGATCGGAGGGAAAATAAGCATCCTATGAAACCGCACAATGCCAATTCAGCACTGGTTCTAGCCGTGCTCATCGTTATCGCCAGCACGCTAGTCGCTCAAGACGTGTCCAGAGCTATCGGCAAGTTCTCCGGCACTTGGCAACAAAACGAGGCGAAAAGCAAGTTCGGATCGAATTTAGATTTGAGATTCCGACTTAACGCCAAAGGAGAAATGGAAGAACTCCGCGGACCTGAGTCTCGTCCGATTGTAGAGCCGGTCATATTCGACGGCAAAACATATCCGATTGACGGTGCAAACATGATCGAGTGGAAACAGATTGACTCCCATAATTTTGAGCGAAAGATATTCGATGCGAGAACGTCACCTGGCAAGCGAGGAAGACTAATCACGACTCGGAAGCTTCAATTATCACCTGACGGGAAGACCGTGACAGAGGAGACCGAGCGGATGCTCACAGATGGAAAGGCATCGCTGACTACGATTACCTACACCAGGAGTTACGGTGATCCACAAGGCTTAGTTGGAATATGGAAGCTGAGTACGCTCCACAGTAACAGGCCTCCGGTATTGAAACTGGAGCCTGCCGGGAACAATGCCCTCAAGGTCTCCGATGATCGGGACATAACCTATACGCTCACATTCGACGGGAAAGATGCGCAGATTGTTGGTCCGGACGTAGTTTCAAAATTCACGGCTTCAGGAAAGCAGGTCGACAATCATACGATTGAAGTGACTCAGAGCCGCGAGGGAGTAATCTCCAATAAAAGCAGCTGGGAGCTTTCTCCTGACGGCAAGACAATGACCGTTACCACGACATGGATGGGCCCGAATGTTAGTCCTGAACCGACTTTAGAAGTATACGAGAAGCAATAGGCGAAGATGCGCAGGCTGGGCGTCAGGCGGCTGGCTGTACACGTCGTAGCCGTCGCCACGCTCGCTTGACAGTCAGGACGAGCCGAGTCTGCTCTTCGACCTTACAAAAGCCTCGGAGATCAAGATGGCAGTAGCAGAATTGAAGAATATTACGGCCCCGTTGCGGCGCGATACACCTTAGCCCAAGCAATAGATGATGGTTTTCTGGTGCCTTATTACTATCCCCTTCAGACAGTCGAATTGAACGATACGGAAACCAATGAGTACGCCGATATATCGGATCAGATTTGGAAGAGACTGGCGGCGCTTAAAGCTGATGATCCTGAGGCGGAATTCGATTTATCCTTGAGACGCTGATGTACAAGCGGGCGAGGCTCTTGGGTCGCCTGGAATCAAAGCATGTCCGCTTAGCAGAGATCATCGACGCAAATGGGATTCCTGAACGAAGTCTCGTGTATTGTGGAGAGGGTGCTGCTGGGCACGGGGAGGGCGATGATCCTTCCGGTGATGAGATTTTGAATATTGATCTGATCACGAAACTGATTTCGAAGCGGGGGTATCGCGTTACCAAATTCACGTCGCGCGAAGACGGTATGCTGGGTGTTAGTTGCCTCTGGTGTCGCTTCGGAGGGCATCCGCACTGCTACCGCGCCTTTACTTAGCAAAAGCTATCTAACTCGGGATAGGACCACCGAAATGCACATCCAGAATAGGCTTATACAAAGCAGCGAGGCCCGGACTTCCACCCGCTTCGGCACGAAAGTACCACTTGAATACTCCGAATACGCTGGTGCAGTCTGGCTTCCAGGAACGATTATTGATGCCGTCCTCCATGCGACGGATCATTTCGTCCTTGTTAGCGCTGAAGTCCATTGGATACAGGTCCCGGTACCGAGTCAAGTACACACCATAGTTTTTAGGGCGCTCTCGGACATATCTAGCACGGATCGCCTTTACCTGGTCCCCCCTCCGAACAGCAGCAAGCAAGAGCTGTACGATTAGGTTCAAATCGTCACCCACGTCGTCCATGCTGCCCTTCGCTTGGTCCCGGCGAGAATCAACTGCCTTATCAAGAATCGTTCTGTCAACGTCTCCACCAAACAAGAGATCCACATCACGAGCGCGTTTGATGAACTCTTCGAATAACAGCATAGAATCCTTGTTTACGAAATAGCTGTCCTGCCTCAACCTATCTCGGAACCGGTCTATTCGAACGAAGTCTCGGTTGACGCCCATTGCAGCAATTAATGGTATGAGTTGGTCTCGTGACATCTCCTTCGGATCTTTCCATTTCTGCTGTGTGGGATGTCGACGAAATCTGCCTGTCTTCTGGTCATCCTCAAGCAAGTCCATAACCTGGGCAAAGTTGATCTTTCGAAGTCCACCATAGCGCTCGATGTGCAAATCATTGATTCGAACCCAATTCCCGAGCCAGTACATACCTTCGCGCTGAGCTGTGTCTCCACCGTCGCAGTCCTGCTGCACAATGAAGTCCATCTGGTCGTAATAGATGTCGTCACGTCTTTCGGGACATTCCTGCTGCCTTTGGAAGCCCTTCTTAGCCCCCGAAAGGCGTGAAGTTTCAACGATGGTGCTGAGTATTCCGCAGGCGCTAGCGAGTAACGCACGCCGAGAAAGACGTTGGGGCATGTCCTAAAACTCCTCTGAACAACAAGAACAAAAGAGTCCAGCAGCCATCTAAACCAAACGCAAATGTGTCGCTATCTGACTCACCGGCACTTGCGAAAGGCCTAGTTATCCAGCAATGCGTCAATCGCAGAGTGGAATCTGCTCAAGGGTTGTGCACCAAGGATGATAATTCCGTTCAGCCTGTCATCTGAACCCGTCGCAACGACAAACGCTGGCGTCTCACTGATCTGAAGCTCTGAGGCCTCCATCGCATCTTTCTGCACCGCGGACGAGAACTTGTCTGAATCCTGGCACGTCTGAAAATCCTTCGGATCTAGTCCTATGGCTTCAGCCGACTTCCTGACAACGGCGCCGTTTGGCGGAGCGTTATTCGAAAGCAACGCGTCGTGCATCTCCCAGAATCTACCTTGTTCACCCGCGCAGCGCGCGGCTTCTGCCGCTTTCACCGCGAAAGGATGAAATTCTAACGGAAAGTCACGGCTAATCCAACGTATCTTGCCGGTGTCAATGTAGGTCCTCTTTAGTTCGACAAAGGTTGTCGCATAGAATTCTTTACAAAACGGACACTCGTAATCAGTGAATTCGACGATCGTGACAGGGGCATCAGGACGGCCCATAGAATTCCAACCCTTTCCGACTGTCATCTGGACTCTCCTGGGCTCAGGAGACCAATCGATTGGCGAGGCACTGGCATGCGCCGGGTCTGGCTTCTGCCTCTCGAGAAGCTCACGTATCTGCCGCAACTCCGCTAGCATGGCCTCAGCCTGGTCTCTAGTCATGCTGTTCGGGGCATTGGCCGTGACCTGACCTGAATCAGAGTTATTCTTGGCTTGGGGTTTCGTGGCGCTGCCCTGTCGTACCACGAAGGCCGCGATTGCTAGGACGAGAACTGACAACACTACAGTCATGGCTTTGATAGATCTGCGCATCGTTCTTGTCCTCCCTAAATCTACTCCTTGTCAATAACGAGAGCTGAGTATTTCATCTGCGAATCAAGGTCAGTGTTTGTCGTCGAGTCTTTTGCCACGACCACCTTGCCCAGCTCCGTTAGCAGTTCGACATGGGCCCGGAGTTCGTCGTCGAGATCGCGCTCGATGTCATCCCTTTGGAAACAATTGCGGAAGAATCGTCTGACCTTGCCTAACGGCATCTTGGCATCCACCTCAAGAGGCCTCTAGAACAAGACCAATAGCCAGAGAAATCCGACCCCAGCGTTCTGCTTCAACTCCAAGTTGTTTCCGGCCAGCCTTAGTCAGACGGTAGTATTTGGCACGACGATTGTGGTCGGATTCTCCCCAAGTGGACGAAATCCACCCTGCTTGGTTCATTCGGTGGAGAGCCGGGAACAGCGAACCGGGTTTAACAATGAATGTGCCCCTCGTGATTTGTTCGATGCGCCGAGAGATTCCCAGGCCGTGCATTTCCTCGTTCTGAGACAGCGCTTTCAGAATCATCAAGTCCAAAGTGCCGCGCAGGAGTTCCGTCTGTTCTGGGCTCACGAAGATTGCTCCTATAGAGTGTCTGTAGGAGCGTAGACCCGTCGCTTTATGGTTGTCAATAAGTATCTATTGTATTCCCATATGAATCGTGGTACCTCTTGGTATCCAATAAGGAGTCGTCCGATGCCCAACGAAAAGCTCGATGTCTTGCAGGGGACCTTGGCACTGATGATTTTGAAAACGCTCGAAACCATGGGGCCACTGCACGGGTACGGCGTCGCACGCCGCATCGAGCAAACCAGCGGAGATCTCCTGTCGGTCAATTACGGAACGCTTTATCCCGCGCTGCTCAAGTTGGAACAAGAAGGCTACATCGCATCCGCTTGGGGCGTCTCGGATAACAATCGCCGCGCCAAATATTACCGGCTGACGCGAGCGGGCCGAAAACAAGTGCAGCGCGAGACCCGCGAATGGGAGCAAACCACTGCCATCCTGGCGCGATTTCTGGCGGAGGAGAAGTCGTAAATGCGTTTTTTGCGGGCGTGCTTCGCGCGGCTAGGCGAACTCGTTTTCAAGCAGCGGCGGGATTTGGAATTAGCGGCAGAGATGGAGAGCCATCTCCAAATGCACATCGCCGATGGTGTCCGCGCCGGACTCACCGCCGAGGAAGCTCACCGCCAGGCTCTAATCGCGCTAGGCGGCATTGACCAAACGAAAGAGAGTTATCGCGATCGCCGCGGCTTCCCGGCGCTTGAAGCCTTGATTCAGGACGTGCGTTTCGGCTTTCGCATCCTGCGAAAAAAGCCAGGATTCACAGCCGTAGCCGTGCTGACGCTCGCTCTCGGCATCGGCGCGACGACGGCCATTTTTACTCTTGTGCACGCCGTCTTGTTGAATTCCCTGCCCGTTGCCAAGCCCAACGAACTCTATCGTGTGGGCGATGTGGAGCAATGCTGCAACACTGGTAGTCTGCAGAACAATTGGTCCCTCTTCTCTTACGAACAATACAAAACGTTCCGCGATAACACGCCCGACTTTATCGAACTCGCCGCCTTTCAGGCCGGAACTGAGATGGTTGGCGTGCGCCCGGCCAAGGGCAGTCAGCCCGCTCAATCCATGAGGATTGAGTTCGTCTCCGGAAATTATTTCGCTACGTTTGGCATCGGCGTCTACGCGGGACGCTCCCTCACGCCCGACGACGATCGCAAAGGTGCGCCGCCCGTCGCTGTTATCAGCTATGGCACGTGGCAGGAAGCATTTGGCGCTGATCCTTATGTGGTTGGGGGATCATTCACAATCAACAACCAGCCGTTCACGATCATAGGCATCGCGCCGCCTGCCTTCTTTGGAGATCGGCTCACGAGCCTCGTGGCATTGTGGATTCCCATTGCCGACCAGCCACTCGTCAATCCCACTTATCCTCTCACAGATGTGCCGCAGCAGTATTGGCTGGATCTGATCGGCCGCATCTCGCCCGGCGCGGACCCGAAACAAATCGGCGCGCATATGCAAGTGGAGTTGCGGCAATGGCTGCTTAGTGCTCAACGCCAAGACGTGGAGAGTGACGCGGTTCCCA
>Ga0207106_1105_pt1 | contig 14764 bp, 17 predicted proteins | sample Alteio_BWMinHeat_78_FD_153535 | JGI IMG/M metagenome (GOLD analysis project Ga0207106, IMG submission 153535) | Enriched cells from forest soil in Barre Woods Harvard Forest LTER site, Petersham, Massachusetts, United States -... | ecosystem: Environmental > Terrestrial > Soil > Temperate forest >...
CCACAAAATTTGATATTTTGATCAAGTTTGTACTGTAGTCTTACCATTGCGCTAATGATCTTTTATCTATACCCGCTTGCCTGTGAACCGATGGCTACACCCATTGGCATTTGTAAATGAGCCAGCATCTGGCTTACATTCATTTTACCCCACTGCGGTTGAGATTCTGGCCTGAGTTTGTTAATACGATCAAGAATATCTTTTTTAACTATCGGTTCAAACAAATTTTTTAGTTCCATAAACAGCGGTTTATAAACAGAAAGTTCAGGATTTTTTTTCATAGTACGGCACTTCATCGTCCGATACAGATTCTTCCTGGTGCCAATATGCAAGCGTAACAACATGTCCATCTTTTGTATGCAGCAATCTTCCAAAAATCGCATTGGTGGGATTGAAAGTTACATCAGTCACTCCAACAGTAAATGTTTCCGGCGCAGACGGCGCGGACGGTATTTCAGTTACATTACCGGCAGGTTGATTATTTTCCTCTGCTGCTGCAACTGGTTTTGGTGCAGGTACAGGAGCAAGTTTTGGCGGAGGTGATGCAACAACAATCACTGTATATTTATTGAACTCTAGTAATTGTTTAAGGAATGTAACTCTTTCGGCGTTTGCATTTTTTTCAACGATCGCACATTTTACACCATTCAGTTCTTCAAATTCATGATTTTTATTGATCGGCATTTTAAAATTTTAAATTAATTTCTCAGATCATAATCTTGGATTGGCTGGTTTAACCGGTTTATCAAAAGAATTCACACCTCTTGTTTTTAATTTGCGACGAAATACTTTATCCCCGGCAGAAACGTAAAGAATATTAAATTCAGGACCCCCAAAACAAACATTCGAGGCCTGACTATGGGATGGAGGTATGGGAATAATTGCTTCTACACGTCCTAATTGATCCAATATTTGTATGCCTGATCTTGAGGCAACATACATTCTTCCGGCGGTATCGCATCTCAGGCCATCAGGCCATGCATTATCTTCCAAGTCCGGTGCATGTAACCAACCATAACGTTGTTTGTAAGTTAACGTTCCGTCTTTTTTTATTTTGTAAACCCAGATCCAATGCGTAGCCGATTCCGTAACGTACAATTGTGTTTGATCCGGGGAAAGGGCAACACCATTGGGAAATTTCAATCCTTCGTCCACTACAATTTTTTCACCATTGGAACGAATTAAATAAACCTTGCCTGGTCTTATAGTTCCATCGGGAACTGTTACATAAATATTTCCATTGTTTGCGATAATGAGATCATTACCCGCAATGCTATCGGCGATCACCGTTTCTTTTTCATTGGCATCATAGCGTAAGATCTGTTTTGTTCCTCCTGCTACTGTATATCGTTTTCCATCGGGTCCAAAACATGTGCCGCTTGCTTTTTTTGCATCAACATCCATCGTAACTAATTTCCCATCCAGGCCAATTTTAAATGTTTTTGAGGTAGGAATATCCTGGTAATACACTTCGCCTTTTCCATTTGCTGTTGTTCCTTCTGTAAATTGATAACCTTGTCCAACCAATTCCCAATCTTCGCCGGGAACAAGAAGGGTACTTAAAAAGTCATTTTTTGAATTACCTTTTACAACAGGCTTTGGCCAATCTTTCCAGAGCCAGCGCATTGCCTCGGGGAAAATTGCATTGCCATGATTTCCATTATGGCCACCTTCACCCCAAACATGATTTACTTCATAGCCCGCAAAGGTCAATGAACGCTCCATTGTTTCATTTGCCTTCCACCAGTCACCTGCATAAATATTGAGGTCATTATTTCCATCCTGTAAAAAAATACGAATAGGTTTTGGTTCATATTTGCGGATAAGAATGGGATAACGATCGCCGCCACGCAAACCAACGTATGTGCCAATGGCACTGAAGACCCTTGAAAATTCTTCAGGATGTTCCCAGGCCGCAGTAAACGCACAAATTGCACCGCTGCTCGATCCGCCAATAGCCCGGTCATTACCATTCTTTGATAAATGTATCTCACGACCATCACTTGTTTTTTGCTTTTCAACTTCTGGCAAAATTTCTGTGAGGATGAAACGACAATAGGCATCGCCTAATCCATCATATTCAAAACTCCGGTTAAATCGATCAACGGCATCGGTGCCGCTATCGGCTAAAACTTTTCCCGGTGTTACAAATACACCAATAGTCACCGGCATTTCTTTTTTATGAATAAGATTGTCGAATACAGTTGTCGCTTTCCATTGAATGCCATCCTGGTTCACGTATACACAGGCAGGCTTGCCAGGGTCATATTGCGCAGGAACATAAACCCAACATTCTCTCGATGTTCCCGGAAAAATTTTTGATTGGGAAAAGGAAAATTTTAAAATTTCTCCTCTCGGCACACCGGGCTGCAACATACTTGCTGAATCAACAGGATAATTTTCTGCAGTTTGTTGTGCAAAAAGAGAAACTGATAAAAGAAGATTGACGATGAAAAATATTTTTTTCATGATGAATGGTTATAGTGATAACCTATGGTAAGCTAAGCAATGAATGAATATAATTGTATGCGCCACTGGCAATGCCGGTGATAAGAATGCCGCCGGCACAAATTGCCATTGCAATTTTGGGTTGCCAGTTGCTGCGGACTTTTTCAATGGGGTCTTCATTTACATCCATGAACATAATTTTGATCACCTTGAGATAATAGTATAATGAGACCACCATATTCAATGCAGCGATCACGATCAATAAATAATTTCCCTTGCCGGCCCCGGCAAATAACAAAAAGAATTTTCCAAAAAAACCTGCCATCGGCGGAATCCCTGCCAATGAAAACAATGATATTGCCAATACCCAACTCAGCAGGGGATTGGTTTTATAAAATCCCTTGTAATCATCCATATTTTCTTTCCCTGTAACGGCGCTTACTAATGATATCACACCAAAAGCTCCCAGGTTAGAAAATATGTAGATCAGGATAAAATAAATGACGGAAGAACTTCCCGCGACAGACTGTGCACTTAGACCTACCAAAATAAAACCAACTTGTGCTATAGAAGAAAAAGCAAGAAATCGTTTCATATTTTGCTGACGCAATGCAAAAAGATTACCGATGATCATAGTAGCTACGGAAATAAGAAAGATCATGTTGTACCAACTGTTTGCAATTGGAGAAAACACATTGTAAAAAACCGAAACCATCACAAAAAGAATAGCGCCTTTTGAAATCACCGATAAATATGAAGTGACCGCAACCGGTGAACCTTCGTATACATCTGCGGCCCACAGATGAAAAGGAACGGCAGAGATCTTAAATCCAAAACCGGCAAGCAATAAAATGAAAGAAAATATTTGTAAAGAATTTCCGTCGAGATGTGTTGTCAATTCGGAAAAACTCAATGTACCGGTTGATCCATATAGCAATGAAATGCCAAACAACAACAGTCCGGACGAAAATGCTGAAGATATGATCATTTTGAAAGCTGCTTCTGAAGAGCGACGTTTGTCCAGATCAAAATTTGAAAGTGCTGCCAGGGGTATTGTCGAAAGTTCAAGCCCGAGATAAAACATTAGCAAATTAGCGCTTGAGATCATAAAGAACATTCCCAATAAAGTTGAGAGAAGCAACATGTAAAATTCAGCCGCATATTTATGATCCTTCAGCCAATGATAGGATTGCAGCGAGATAATAAATGTGCCAAGATTCAGAAAGTTCTTTTCAAGGGTCAGTAATTCATTGGTGCGAAACATATCACCAAATAAGCTTCCATGCGGAATATAAAAAAAACCTGAAATGAGATTGATGAGCAAAAGAATATTTATTAAGTTCAATATACTTTCATTCTTCCAGGTTTTATTTGAGATCTTCAAAAAAAGAAGGATAAAGATGATCAGTGTGATCATCAATTCAGACTTCATCAAATATAAAAATTGATTCAGCATAATTTCATTTAAGCATTACGATCCTGCCAATGTTTTTCATTAATGTTTCTGCACTGGTTCCTACAAGATGATTTAACCAGAAGGGTGCAATACCAATGGCGACGATCCCGATGATCAATAAAGCAGCTGCCCATTTCTCATTCCATTTTGCATCGACCTCACCCCTGGCCCCTCTCCAAAGGAGGGGGGAGCTATTGTCTGTAAGTTGCAGAGGTCCCATTATCGCTTTACCTACGGCTCTTAAAATATAAACTGACGTGACAACAATAGAAGCACAGGCAATAATAGTAGCAATTCTATAAAAATTATCAGCATTCTGCCATGAACCCATAAAGACGGTTACTTCTGCTACAAAACCACTGAAGCCCGGCAAACCCAGGGAACACAAACCTGCAATTACAAAAACCGTTGAAATAAACGGCATTACTTTTAACAATCCTCCCAATTGCGAAAGTTGTCTTGTTTGTGTACGATCGTAGATCATGCCAATGCCGGCGAAGAAAAGAGCAGTCATTAATCCATGAGATACCATTTGCATCACCGCACCGGTGATCGCCGTTTTTGTCAACATCCCGATTCCTAACAAAACAAATCCGCAATGACTAACGGAAGAATATGCATTTATATATTTCAGATCGGTCTGCATCATAGTAGCGAAGGCTCCATATAAAATTGCAATCGATGAAAGAACAATAATGATCCATGAATATTGATGGGCTGCTGCGGGCATCAAAAATGTAGCTACTCTCAGGCAACCATATCCTCCCAGTTTCATTGATATGCCTGCTAAGAACATGGAGGCTGCAGTTGGTGCAGACGAATGACCGTCGGGTACCCAGGTATGAAATGGAAACAAGGCACCAAAAATTCCAAAGCCGATAAATGCGAATGGGAAGAAAAATTTTTGAACGGCCAAAGGAATATTCATTTGTGCGATCCGGAGAATATCAAATGTATGCTGGCCATTACCTGTGTTGGTATTAAAATATAATCCAAGCAATCCCACAAATACCAATGCTGAGCCGCTCATTAGCATTAAAGCCAGCTTCATCGCACTGTATTCTTTTTTGCCGCTGCCCCAAATACCAATCAATAAGAATTTTGGGATAACAGCTATTTCCAAAAAGAAAAATAAAGTAAACAAGTCGAGAGAAATAAAAAATCCGTATGCTCCGACGCTCATGAATAATAAAAGGAAGAAAAATTCCTTACTCAATTTCCCGACATTCCATGAAACGAGCACTCCCGCCAAAACAACAAATGAAGTAAGCAGGATCATGGCGATTGAAATTCCGTCTACACCAACATGATAATTAATATTAAGCGGGGCATACCATGTATAATTATTCTCAAACAACATCATTGCACCGTTTCCGGCAGATCGTTCAGTCCAATAAAAATATAATAGTATAAATGCAAGGATGAGTTGTAACCCGGCGCCAAACAAGGAAACAACCCTCACTTGTTTCAATCCCTTTAATGGAAGAATAGCAATGGCGGTGAGAAGAGGTAGTAATATGAGGAGAGAAAGAATCATTTTTCGTTTAATTATTTATTTCCATAAATACAAAAAAAGAATTACCAATATTATAATGCCTCCAAAGAAATACATGGAATAGATCTGCACTCTTCCGGCTTGTATTCCTTTTATTAAAACTGAAATTTTACCGGTTGTCCATGCAATGCCGTTCATGGTTCCGTCAACAATGTTTTTATCGATCCACGCGGCTGGTCTGCCGACCAGGTTGAAAATAATTTTCTTTGTGATGAACAGGTATATTTCATCGATATAAAATTTCCTGTAAGCCGTTTTATATAGACCACCGAAAGCCGTCGCTAATTTTTGCGGGCTGGCAGTTTGTTTGAAGTAGAGACTATAAGCAATTAAAATTCCTATGATAGCTAAACCTACCGGCACAATGGAAAATGTAAAATGCATTTCACCCGCAAATCCTCTTCCATCAGATGAAATGAAATTCGAAAAAGGAATGAAACCTACGATTACAGTTCCAATAGCCAGAATGATTAATGGCAACTTCATGCTAAATGTTCCTTCTCCATGTGAATTGTGAATTGTGAGTTGTGAATCAACAGTCTTATTCCAGAAAATCGAAAAATACAGGCGGAACATATAAAATGCTGTGATGCCTGAGGTAATTAATCCAATGTAATAGATGACGGCACTATTTTGCCAGGCTGCCATCAAAATTTCTTCCTTGCTGAAAAAACCTGCGAATGGTGGAATACCAGCAGTGGCCAGGCATGCAACGAGGAATGCAATATTTGTAATTGGCATAAATTTTCTTAATCCGCCCATATCCTTCATCTCGTTGCTATGCACAATATGAATAACAGCACCGGCGCATAAGAATAAAAGTGATTTGAAAAATGCATGCGTAAATAAATGAAACATTGAGGCCGTATAACCTGCACCATTCTCACCACCATAACCTGAAACGCCAAGAGCAAACATCATATAACCGATCTGCGACATAGTAGAGTAGGCCAGCACACGTTTGATATCTGTTTGTGTGCACGCAATCACTGCTGCCAGGAAAGCAGATACGGCACCTACCCATGTAACAATATGCAGAGATGCTTCGTTGATATGAAAAATTGGAAATAATCTTGCGACTAAATAAACACCGGCAACCACCATTGTAGCGGCGTGTATCAATGCAGAAACAGGTGTTGGGCCTTCCATGGCATCCGGCAACCAGATATGTAAAGGGAACATTGCGCTCTTACCTGCACCACCGATGAACACTAATGTAAGCGCCCATGTGAGTAGTGAAATTCCTAAAAAACTGGTTGAAGCGATAGCAAGTAACTGGGAAGAATGAACGTCAGTCAATCGTTGAATGAGAGTAGTGAGATCAAGCGTCTGTGCCTGGAATCCAAGAATAAGAATGCCAATCAAAAATCCAAGATCAGCAAAACGTGTAACAATGAAGGCTTTTTTGGAAGCGGCAACAGCAGATGGCCTGTCATAATAAAAACCAATTAGCAAATAAGACGAAACACCAACCAACTCCCAAAAAATATAGACCTGGAAAATATTTGATGCAATAACCAACCCGAGCATTGAAAAAGTAAATAAAGAAAGAAAAGAGTAATAAGTGCCAAATCTTTCTTCTCCTTTCATGTAATCAAGACTAAAAATGTGCACCATTAAGGAAACAAAGGTGACAACCACCAGCATCATTACTGAAATGGGGTCAAGAATAATTCCCATATCGATAGAAAGAGACGGAGAAAAATTTAGCCAGCTATATTTTACCGGGACTAACGATTGATAAACGCCGTTTACTTTACCATCAACAAGAAAATAATTATAAGCTGTGTATAAAGCTAATACTGTTGATATTAGTAAAACTGTACAACCAATGATACCTGAAAAACTTTTGAAATATTTTTTTCCAAACAAACCTAGTAATACGAAACTTGCCAGTGGTAATAAAGGAATTAATGCTATGTAAGAATAATTATTCACTAATTTCTAAATTATTGCTTGTAACATCTAAATTACCTTTGGCAAGGTTATGCTTTGCACAAAGAACTTGTATATTTTCCAGAATGGTTTCTCCCCCTTTCGACCAAGGTCTTATATGGTCAAAATGTATGTTTTCACCAGTTACTGTAATGCCACACAGTTTACACTTATTCCCATCTCTCATTAACACTTGAACTTTTAATCTCTCGCTTATATCTCTTTTGGTTGTATGTTTGAATACAATCTCTTTTTCTTGAAGTGAATGAGAATCCTTTTCAATTGTTTCTTCTGGCTCTTTGTCCTGTTCTTTATCAGAATTAATATATTTAATGAAGGACTCTAATGCTTTCTGCCAACTGCCAAAACGATTTTCATAAGTCCCAACATGATACTTAGAAAGAGGTTTTCGGATTTCTCGATATAATGGTTGTCTTCCAAGATTTATCCAAGTGGTTTCTAAATTTCTATATAAATCTTTTTTAGGAATATTTGCAGGAGTTCGACTTTTATCTAAACCAGACTTTTCTAAAGCCTTAAACCAACTACCAAATCTTCTTACAAAAGTTGTACTACTATATTTGCCATTCGAATTATATTCCTCATGAGTAAGTGTATTTTGTTTTAATTTTTTTGCGACCAATATTAAATCTTCTATGAGAAAGTTATCAGGAACATTCCTATTATATGGTTTTAGCTCAAATTTCATTTCTAGTATTTCATTTCGCTTGCTTTTTCTACATCAATCGATCTATGGCTACGATATAAATTGATTATGATTGCTATTGCTACTGCCGCTTCTGCAGCTGCGATCGTGATGATAAAAATGACAAAGAAAATTCCATCTAGTTTGGCCGGGTATAAATATTTGTTGAACACCACAAAATTGATGTTCACACTGTTTAAAATAAGTTCAATAGCCATGAGCATGGTGATCATGTTACGACGTGTAAATAATCCATACATGCCGATAAAAAATAGCGCTGTACTCACAAATAAAATATGTGACATTGGTACATCACTCATACTTCGGAAATTTCAGTTATGCCCAATTCCGTTTTGTGTTCCTGGTTCAATTTTTCGAGTAACTCTTCTTTTGCTTTTCCATTTGTCGCAGGGGGCGACTTCATGGCAATCACAATACATCCAACCATAGCTGCTAGCAATAACATGCTCACTACTTCAAACGGCAGAGCAAAGCCACCTGAAGAAGTATTCAGCATCTGTGAACCGATCTTCGCAACCGTCCAATCAAAATTTTTTGTTGCCGGCTGGAAATTATATGTCCATATCTGCATCAAGGTTAGTCCAAAACCAGATAGTACTGCAAGAACTGCTGCAATCGTTCGCCCTGTGGATTGCTTTGGCATTTCCTTGCCTGCCTGTTCAGTAAGAAAAATTGAAAAGATAACGAGAACAACAATGCCGCCCACATACACTACAATTTGAACCGCTGCAATAAACTCAACCTGTAACCAGAAGTATAATGCCGCAATACCGATCAAAGAAAACAACAGCCAGATTGCTGAGCGAAAAATTTTTCTTGTCGTCATGGCGAGAAGTCCTGTGCCTAAGATAAAAGCGGAAATGATGTAGAATATAATGGCTGAAGCACTCATGATTTTGTAAAATTCCAAACAGCAAAAAACAAAAGTCAAATAAACAATAAATTAAAAATGTTTTTAAAACTTTTAGGATTGTTTTTTGCCTTTTTGATTTATTTGTTTCTTGTCATTTGATTTTGTGATTTTTCATTCAACTCCCTCCCTGATTTTAGAACCTGGCTTATTTAAAACTTTAGTCAGTTTATTTCTATCGAATACGCTATGCTCAAAAGTTTGCGCCATTTTTATTGCATCTGTAGGACAAGCTACAATACAAAGATTGCACATCGTACAAAGTTCCAAATGATACACAAATGTGTCCAATGCTTTTTTCTTTTTTCCCTCGGGTGTTATATCAAATTTGGTAATGATCTTGATCGTTGCATTAGGACAGGCCAACTCGCAAGCTGTGCATCCGGTACAGGCGTGTTCATTGTTTTCATCATGAAGCATAACCACTTCGCCACGAAAACGCTCAGGTAAAATCAGCTCATCATCAGGATACTGTTGAGTGATCTTTTCTCTTTTATGATGCAGTGCATAAGATCCGGTCAGCCTCATGCCTTTCAGCGATGACTTCACAGCTCCTGCAATGTCTTTTATATAGTCCTTTAAAAATGCCATTTCATAATTGTAATTACAGTTACCAATAATAAATTAAACATGCTGATCGGCACTAAATATTTCCATTCGAGGTTCAGCAACTGGTCAATTCTCAGTCTTGGAAACGTCCACCTGAACCACATGATGATAAAGATCAAAAAGAAAGTTTTTCCAAAAAACCAAAGGGAAGACGGAATATAATCCATTACATGATTAAAGCCTGTCAAATTGCCAATGTGCAATGGCATCCATCCACCTAAAAAAAGTGTCGCAGCGATTGCACAAACGATAAATACGTTTACATATTCTGCTAAAAAGAATAAGGCGAACTTCATTCCTGAATATTCAGTGTGAAAACCTGCAGTCAATTCTGACTCTGCCTCAGCAAGATCAAAGGGGGCCCTGTTTGTTTCAGCAGTGACCGCAATGATAAAAATGACAAATGCAATGAGGACAGGGATATGTCCTTTGAACAACCACCATCCGTTTGATTGTGCATTGATAATATCAGAAATTTTCAAACTGCCTGTCAGTACAACTATGCAAAGAACAGAAAAACCTGCCGATAATTCATAGCTCACAATTTGCGCACCATTGCGCATAGCGCCCAGCAATGAATATTTATTATTACTTGCCCAGCCGGCCATTAAAATTCCGATCACCGATAAAGATGAAATGGCAGTGATAAACAAGACGCCAATATTAATATCCCAGATCTGGAAACCTTTTGCAAACATTAACGGCGCCAGTACAACCATTGAAACGACCATCACAATAAATGGAGCCAGGTTGAATAAAAATTTATCTGCAGTATTGGGAGTCATCCCTTCTTTCACAATTAATTTCAATGTATCGGCAACTGTTTGAAACATTCCACCGGGGCCAACACGATTCGGTCCCAATCTAACCTGCATCCATGCTGAAACTTTTCGTTCCATCAGAATAAGCACAAGACCCAACACTGAAAATAATCCAATCGCACAAGCAGCAATGATCAGGAATTCAATCAGCATTGCGCCTCCCGGATCGAACGTATTGTTCAGCCAGTTGTCAATAGAGTGTGATATGTTTTCCAGACTCCACATGCCCCTATCCCCTAAAGGGGTATTTAGCTATTGTCTTTTTACATTGAATCATAATCAATAAAGTTGTTTGCCTTACTCCCCTTTAGGGGATGGGGGCATGTCTCACCTGTCAATATCCGGTATCACCAGGTCCAGCGTTCCCATTGTCGCAATCAGGTCACCGATCTTACCTCCTCTTGTCATTTTATCCAATGCACTCAAATTTGAAAATCCCGGTGAACGAAATTTAATTCTGTACGGTGTCGTCCCGCCTTCACTGACTATATACACTCCAAATTCACCACGGGCTGTTTCAACTCTTGAATAAAATTCTCCTTTCGGTAATTTCAACACGGCTTTTGTTTTTGCCTGGAAATCTCCTTCGGGAATTTTATCGATCAATTGTTCAACAATCGATAACGATTGCCGCATTTCTTTCATCCGCACGATGTACCGCGCAAAACTGTCTCCTTCTGTTTCTATTATCTCATCAAACTCAACTTTGTTATACACTTCGTAAGGATATAATTTCCTGATGTCACATTTCACCCCGCTGCCTCTTGCCGATGGCCCCGTCATTCCATATGATATCGCATCTTCTTTTGAGATATAGCCGACGCCCTTTGTTCGATTTTGAAAGATTACATTACCTGTTACCAGTTCATCATACTCATCGATTTTATTTTTGAAATGAGTGATGAACTCTTTCACTTTTCTTTGAAAATTCGGATGAATGTCGACCATCACTCCACCGGGCACCATATAATTCATCGTCAACCTTGCACCACAAGTTTCTTCCATAATATCATTGATCATTTCTCTTTCCCGAAAAGCAAGAAAGAAAGGAGTAAGTGCACCAACGTCCATTGCCATAGCTCCCCACCAAAGTTGATGCGATGCAAGCCGGGTTAATTCATCCATCAGCACTCTTATCACCTGTGCCCGCGGTGGCACTTCAATCTGCAATCCTTTTTCCACACATATCGCACAGCCATGATTATTGATATGCGACGACAAATAATCCATGCGGCTTGTTACATAAATAAATTGGCGGTAGCTCAGGCTTTCACACATTTTTTCAATGGAGCGATGAATGTAGCCAAGATGCGGCTCCACTTTTTTGATCGTTTCACCATTCAATGAAATCACTAAATGCAACACGCCATGCGTAGCGGGATGCTGCGGCCCCACGTTGATCACAAGATCACCTTCAACATCAGGCGATGTTGTGCTATCACTTACTATTTGTGTTTCTCTATACAAGTAAATTTTATTTTTATGTTCCCGGCTTTTTATTTCACGCAACGAGGCAAAGGATAGCTAAGGCTCTAAGAGCCTTTGCGGCGTTTGCATTACCTCTTTGCATCTTTGCGTGAAATATTTTTTCATTTTATTGGTTATAGTCTGATCATATTTACAGGATCTTCAAAATCTTTTCTCAAGGGAAATTTTCCTTCCCATCCATCCGGTAATATCAATAATCTCAGGTCAGGATGATTTAAAAAATTCACACCAAACAATTCATACACTTCCCGTTCATGAAACTCTGCTGTTCTCCATATATAAGAAGCAGATTCAATCTGTGGTTGGTTTCGATCCAGCTTTGATTTTATCACTATCGTATGCCGGTATTGAGTTGATTCAAGATGATACACCATGCTAAGATGTGTTTTCCAGTCAATACAGGTAAGGCAAAACAAATAATCGAAATTTAATTCAGGATGATTTCGCAATGAGCCGGCGAAAGAAAGCCAGTCTTTCGGATCCATATTTACATTCAGCCATTGACCAGCTTCTTCAAAGGTGACAGTGGACAGCAATTCGGATAATTTTATTTTCAATTCTTCATTAGTCATAATGGTTTCTGGTTCCCGGTTACCGGTAACCGGGAACTATTTCGTTTCATTTTTACTTTCATTTCTTATCTGTTCTCTTGTCATTCCAGCCTTTATTTTTTTCTGTAAGGTTATTAATGAATTCAGCAAAGCCTCCGGTCTTGGTGGACAGCCGGCAACGTAAACATCAACCGGTATTACATGATCTGCACCTTTTACGACAGAATAAGTATTATAAAAAAAAGGACCACCACTTATTGCACAAGCTCCCATCGCTATTACATATTTTGGATCGGCCATTTGATCATACAATCTTTTTAAAGCAGGAGCCATCTTATTTACAATTGTTCCTGCAATGATGATTACATCGGCCTGCCGGGGTGTTGCCCTGGTTACTTCAAATCCAAAACGGCTCCAATCGTATTTTGCTGAAGCAGTGCTCATCATTTCGATGGCACAACAACTTGTTCCGAATACCAATGGCCATAAAGAGTTTGATCTTGCCCAGTTTATCACATCATCAATCGCTGTAACTAAAATGCCACCTGAGGGTGTGGGCTGAACTTCACCAGGAAACGGATTATTTTGTATGCCGGGCTTTAGATCCATTTAAGAGCTCCTTTTTTGTGAGCGTATAAAAATCCCATAAAGAGAATGAAAAAGAAAATTACAATCTCAATCAGGGCAAGCCAGCCAACCTGTTTCACTACAACAGCCCATGGAAATAAAAAGACCAGCTCTACATCAAATATTAAAAAGATAAGTGCGAAAAGATAATAACCTACATTGAATTGTATCCAGCTTGGACCTTGTGTGGGAATGCCACATTCATAAGGCTCACCTTTTTGCTTATTAGTCGTGGCTTTTAAAAAAATTTTTGAAATTAAAATAGCAACACCCGAAAAGGCTACGGCTGCAATCGAAAGGACAATGAGTGAGGAGGCACCCATAAAAAATTGATTTATGCGAAGATACCAAGTCCTTATCTAAAAAAGGATATAGTTATCAATGCGGCGCCCGTCAAAAACGTGTTAAACATGCAAACACTTAACCATATAATTCCTGGTGTATGCATTTTCTATCATAGCCCATTTCCATAATTCTTTTTTTCGCCTCATCAATCATATTTTTCCAGCCGCAAAGCATAAAATCAGCAGGTTGTTTTTCCCTTGCTAATTCTTCATAGATGTCGTGCACATAACCTGTCTTACCCTCCCATTCTTCCCTGGATAAGGTAGGTATGTAATGAAAATCCTCAATGATCTCCGAAAGCTTTCTCATTTCATCATAATATAAGAGATTTACCTTTGTTCTTGTTCCAAAAATGAGGTAGATTTTTTTATGAGCAATATTGTGTTCATCTACATAATGCAACATGCTTCTGAACGGAGCGATGCCGGTTCCTGTGCAAATGAAAAATAGATCTTTTTCAATGGGATCTGGTAAGACAAACACTCCCTGCGGTCCGCGAACAATTATCTCGCTGCCCACCTTTATTTCATCGAATAAATATTTAGTGCCATAGCCTCCTTCCATTAAAACAACAACCAGCTCAAATTCATTTGTTCCGTTTGGCCAGGACGAGATTGAATAGCTTCGCCAGCGTTTATTGGGCTTTTCGTGAATGGGAAGGTCCAGTGTAACAAACTGCCCTGCTTTAAAATCAAATGTTTCCAATTCCGGAATTGCAACCCAGAATCTCTTTGTATTATGTGTTTCATTCTGAATACGTGTAACTATTCCTTTACGCCATGGTTGTAACGCCATTTTTAAATTTTAAGTAAAATAAAACAGAGCGGGAATATCTCCAAATCATTATTCCTTTTATGCTTGGCACGGTGATTGGCGTTTTGAATAATAAACCCTTTTTGATTACAAAAAAAACAGGTTATGAAACGTCTAATCTTTATCTGTTTAACATTATTGTCAGCCATACTTTTTACATATGCATTTCAAAATAAAGCTCAAACCTCGATTATAGGAAGAGTCAATCCTGTTGGGGGTGCCAATGTAGCGTGGGCGGTAAGTGGCCGCGATTCGACCACATCAAATATTGTAAACGGAGCATTTAGTTTTGAAGCCAGGCCGGGGATTTATAAAGTAGTTATAGATGCTGTAAAGCCATATAAAGATGCTGTGCTGGAAAATATTAGTGTAAAAGACGGGCAAACTGTTGATGTGGGAGAAATAATTTTACAACGGTAGTGTCAGCGCAGGAGATGAGAAACTAAAAAATTATTCATTTACTAAAGGCTTCAATTTTT
>Ga0207106_1106_pt1 | contig 14717 bp, 12 predicted proteins | sample Alteio_BWMinHeat_78_FD_153535 | JGI IMG/M metagenome (GOLD analysis project Ga0207106, IMG submission 153535) | Enriched cells from forest soil in Barre Woods Harvard Forest LTER site, Petersham, Massachusetts, United States -... | ecosystem: Environmental > Terrestrial > Soil > Temperate forest >...
CTTTTTCATGATTACCGCAACAGAATCCACTTCATGATGAAGTTGTTTAAACCAAAGTTCATAAGCCTGGTGTATAATGATGAAAAGCATTTCATCGTGCGCAGGTAAATTTTTTTTATCACTTTCAGGGAATTGAGCATTCAGAATTTTGTCCAGCTGCAGGTAATTATGATAATACATCTCAACGGCCATATAATCGATTTACACAAAAGTAAGAGAGAAGGGCAATTACTTTCATTTAGATATTGAAGGTTTAAATTCATAACCAATATCAGTGCGATAATATATTCCTTCAAAATCGATCTCTTCCAAAATATTTAATGAATGATCAGACGCTTCCTCTATGTTTTTCCCGTATGAAGTAACACACAATACTCTGCCGCCGTTAGTTATGATTTTGCCATCATCCTGTTTAGTCCCTGCATGAAAAATGAAAGAATTTTTATCACGTTCCATATCCAAACCATAAATCTCAAATCCCTTTTCATATGCACCTGGATAACCACGGCTCACCGCCATTATCGTTACCGCACTTCGTTCGTCCACTCTCAGTTTCACCGTATGTAACTCCTGTTGAGTAGCTGCAATAAATAGTCCTACCAGGTCAGTCTCTAATCTCGGAATTACGACTTCAGTTTCGGGATCACCCATACGGCAATTATATTCGATTACATATGGATCGCCATTTACACTGATCAAACCAAAAAATAAAAATCCTTTGTAATCAATTCTCTCCTTGTACAGGCCATCAATAGTGGGTTTAATAATTCTCTCTTCTACCTTGTACATAAACCCTGGCGTAGCAAAGGGCACTGGACTTACTGCACCCATCCCTCCCGTATTTAAACCTTTATCTCCTTCACCGATGCGTTTATAATCCTTGGCCTCAGGAAGGAGCAAATAATTTTTTCCATCAGTTATTACAAACACGCTCAATTCTATTCCATCCAAAAATTCTTCAACGACTACTTTTTTGCTTGCTTCTCCAAATTTGTGATACTGTATCATTAATTCAAATTCGGAGACTGCTTCCACGGAAGTCTGGCAGATAATTACTCCTTTGCCGGCTGCCAAACCATCTGCCTTTAATACAACAGGTAAAGCATGTTCCTTTACATAATGAACACCTTCTTCAAAATTGGAAGCGTCAAACTCACGATAACCCGCCGTGGGAATTTCATGCCGCTGCATAAACGCTTTCGCAAAGGCCTTGCTGCCTTCTAACTGTGCTCCCTGTTTCGAAGGACCAATAAAATAAATCTTTTCTAATTCTTCGTCAGCCTTGAAGTAATCATACAAACCTTTTACCAGCGGTTCTTCCGGACCCACCACGATCATTTCTATTTTTTCTGAGATACAGAATTTTTTGATCGCCTTAAAATCAGTAATGTCTAATGAAACATTTTTTCCGCACTGAGCTGTGCCGGGATTACCCGGAGCAATGTAAAGTGGATTTGACCAAACGCTTTGGTTTATCTTCCAGGCAAGAGCATGTTCTCTTCCACCTGAACCTAACAACAGGATACGCATGTGCAGGGATTAAGTTCAGTACGAATATCGTTCAATTGTTAAAGAAACTGTTGTTTTCTTATAAGAAATCATTTTTCTGTATTTTGGATGAATAAACCGCACTGATCAGTAATCAAAAAACGATTGTATGAGCCAATCTGATATTTCTCTTCCACCAACTCAAACCGGGAAGCATCCAAGGGGTTTGTATGTTTTATTTTTTACAGAGATGTGGGAACGGTTTGGGTATTATTTGATGATAGGAATTTTCTTTTTATACCTGACAGATACAATCAGTCATGGAGGCCGCGGTTTAGACAATGTAGCAGCAGTGAGCATAGTTGGTACTTATGTGGCTCTTATTTATTTAACGCCTTTCATCGGTGGCTTAATTGCAGACAGATATCTTGGCTATACAAAATCAATTTTTATTGGCGGCACTTTACTGGGGCTTGGTTATTTCTTAATTGCACTTAACGGAAGTGATATAGTGATGTATGCAGGTCTGTTTTCAGCGATAGTGGGCAATGGTTTTTTTAAACCAAACATCAGCACTTTATTGGGCAATATTTACAACAGGCCGGATTTAAGACCTAAAAAAGATATAGCCTATAATATCTTTTATATGGGTATAAACATTGGCGCTTTCGTATGCAATTTCGTAGCTGCGTATTTACGGAATAACTATACCTGGGGTTCTGCTTTTGCAGCTGCAGGTGTGGGTATGGTATTAGGACTGATGTGGTTTGCAACCGGTTTAAAGCATATAAAACATGCAGATGTTATTAAACCTGTTCATAAGGAAGACATGCCAATTATGAAAATTGTAGTAAATGTTTTTCTACCCGCACTAATTGCAGGTGCTATTGGCTGGTTTATTCCCGGAAATATTCTTGGCTCAGATTCCAATGATGCATTTATTTTTGCCTGTATCCCCATTATTATTTTTTATTTCAGCTTATGGTATCGTGCAAAAGGTTTTGAAAGAAAGCGCATCAGCACACTATTGATCCTGTTTGGCGTTTCAATTATTTTCTGGAACATCTACAATCAAAACTCAACGGCATTGACTATCTGGGCCCAAACTTATACTGATCGTGAAGCACCAAAAACTATTCAGCCTGCCTTAAAACCGTTTGGTTTTTTAGAAACCGTAAATACAAAGCCAACAGAAGTGCCTGTTGTTGATAATCAGTTTCGGGCGCAGGCAGATGCTCATGGAAAAGTTTTGACAAAGCAAGGCACTGATCTTTATTTTCAGAATCTGCCAAAAGAAAAATATCCGCCCGAGGGTCAAGATTTGAAATTAGTATCTACTGAAATTTATCAGTCAGTAAATCCATTTTGGATAATTGTTCTTACACCCATTATCGTCGCGTTTTTCGGATGGATGAAGGCAAGAGGTAAAGAACTTTCAACACCTAGCAAATTTGCGTGGGGCACGTTGATTGCCGGGCTATCATCCGTTGTAATGATTGCCGCATGTCTTTCAACCAATATTTACGTTAATAAAGTTTCCAGCTGGTGGATCGTAAGCAGCTACGGTGTATTTACAATCAGCGAATTATTTGTAAGTCCTGTTGGTTTATCATTGACATCAAAGGTGGCACCACGAAGATTAACTGCGTTGATGATGGGTGGTTGGTTTATTACGACATCTCTCGGCGGAAAAATATCTGGTATTCTCGCAGGCTTTTGGGATAAGTTCGACAATAAAGCTGTGTTCTTTGCCATCAGTGCGATTGCAGCAATTGTTGCCTGCTTTTTATTGTTGCCACTAACGAAGCGTTTAAATAAAGTGGTTGTGGAAGCTGCAGCTTCTGATGAATAAAAATGTATTAATGATCCTGGAAAGCGGTGTTCGTACATCGCTTTTTTAATTTTAAATTCTGATAAAATAAGATGCAAGAACCAACATCATTTAAGCCTTTTGTACCTCCGGAAGCAAGAATCGCTGAGTTCACTGTCAAATCTGTTTTGATGGGCTCTCTTTTCGGAATCATATTTGGCGCAGCAACTGTTTACCTGGCATTAAAAGCGGGGCTTACTGTTTCTGCTTCCATTCCTATCGCTGTTATTTCTATTTTACTTGGAAAACTTTTTTTAAAAACTACGATTCTTGAAAATAATATCATTCAAACAACAGGCAGCGCCGGTGAAAGTATTGCAGCCGGTGTTGTATTTACTCTTCCGGGTTTTCTTTTTTTAAGTGAGGCCAGCAGTGCCAATTATTTTAATTACGTAACTATTCTCGTTCTTGCCGTCATCGGGGGAATATTGGGTACTCTGATGATGATACCACTTCGTCGTTCTTTAATTGTAAAAGAGCATGGTGTTCTTCCTTATCCTGAAGGAACGGCTTGCGCATCAGTGTTGAAAGCCGGCGAAAAAGGTGGTGAATTAGCGATGACGGCAATCTGGGGAGTCGTTGTTGCAGGTAGCTATGCAATATTGCAAAAAATATTTCATGTAATTAAAGACGTGCCTGACTTTGCAACGAGACAGGCTAATAAAATTTTCCCTTCTGCAAGAATAGCAGGTGAAATAACACCTGAGTATATGGGTGTTGGTTATATCATCGGGCCAAAAATCGGGGGTGTATTAGTCGCAGGTGGTATTCTTAGCTGGTTTGTTCTTATTCCACTGCTTGCCTCTTTAATAAATCCTGATCTGATCGCTGCTCAACTAGCCAAGCTTGGTTATTTAGCTGATATTGCTAAGCCGGGTGGCCCCGGTGGATGGGATCCGTCCACACATAATTTTGCAGACTGGTCAACAGCCATTTACCGTGCATACGTTCGGCAGATCGGAGCGGGTGCAGTAGCAGCAGGTGGTTTTATTACATTGATCAAAACCATTCCAACTATTATTTCGTCTTTCAGAGGAAGTATTGGTTCATTAAAAAAGAAAGAAGGTATAGTTGCTGATGTGCCAAGAACTGAAAAAGATCTTTCAATAAAAATTGTTGGCATTGGAAGTTTGTTATTGGTTTTATTGATCGCTTTATTACCCAGCAGTCTTATTCCAGGCAGTTCAGTTGGCAGTAAATTATTATTAGGACTATTGGTAATTATTTTCGGTGCTTTCTTCGTTACGGTTTCATCACGCATTGTTGGTTTGATCGGTTCATCAAACAATCCTATCAGTGGAATGACGATCGCTACATTAATGGGAACCTGCCTGATTTTTATTGCAGTAAAATGGACGGGACATTTTTATGAGCCGATGGCCCTTGTTGTAGGCGGAATGATCTGCATTGCTGCTGCAAATGCCGGCGGCACTTCACAGGATTTAAAAACAGGTTATATTGTCGGAGCCACACCAAAGTATCAACAGATTGCCTTATTTGTCGGTGCTATTGTTTCTTCCCTTGCCATTGGCGCTACAATAAAAATTCTTGATACGCCTACTCATGAAATGATCCAGCAGGGTATTCATCATGCAATTGGAACCGATAAATATCCTGCACCTCAGGGAACGTTGATGGCTACTCTTATCAGGGGGATACTTTCTTTTAATCTCGACTGGCAATTTGTTTTAGTAGGTGTATTCATTGCAATTGTGATGGAACTATGCGGAATCAAATCCTTATCGTTTGCCATTGGAATTTATCTTCCTCTTTCTACAACTTTTCCGATTTTTACCGGAGGCGCTATACGTGGTCTTGCAGAATGGAGAAATAAAAAGAAAAATAATTTGCCCGAAGAAGAAGATCTTGGAAAGGGAAATTTATTTGCCACAGGTCTTGTGGCAGGCGGGGCGCTTGCGGGAGTAATTGTAGCAATTTTATCAGTAAATGAAAAAGTGAATGCGGGTTTGGGTAAAATGAGTGCGGAATCGGGACTTACACGATGGCTGGGCGGCGAATGTTATAAATGGTTAGGGGTCGCTTTTTTTGCATTGATGGGCTTCATTCTTTACCGTGTTGCTGTAAGTAAAGCCAAAAAAATTTATTAGGATTTTTGTCTCAGCGGGGTCTTTTGCTGATCTTGCTGAAACCTCAAACATCATTAGGCAAAAAGACCCCGCTGGAAGTAACGATCTGATCAGGTTGCTTTTTTCTTTATATCAACAGCACAGATCAACAAAAACTCAAGCGATCATATTTTTTTCCAAGAATAGCCGTATCATCTGCATCAAGCCAGTTTTTTAAAACGGTAGCATAAACAGCTTTGAAGTCAATTTTATATTTCAAATCGCCTTCATCCAGATCATTGAGATCAGGCATAGGATTAATGATTCCTTTTTGCTTTAGTGCTCCGCCAATTAAAAACATATTATTAGCTGTTCCATGATCTGTTCCGCCGCTTGCATTCTGCGAAACTCTTCTTCCGAATTCTGAAAAAGTAAACATCACTACATCATTAAAGCGATTGTTACTCTTCAGATCCCTGGTAAATGCCTTTACTGCATCGCTTAATTCAGTAAACAATCGTTGTTGCTGCGCTTCCTGGTTCACATGGGTATCAAAACTACCGAGAGAAATATAATACACTTTAGTATTGATGTCGGAAAATATCAATGAAGCGATTGTTTTTAATCCATTTCCAAGTTCGGTCTTAGGATATTCAGCTGATGACGGATGTAATTTGCTTTCCTGGAAAATGTAATTTGCCGATGATAAGGTCTCAGACATTGTTTTATAAAGATAATCCACAGTTTCCTCCTCATCATTCCCGCCAGGCTGGCTCAATACAGCAGGCTTATGATCCTTCAAAACATCTTTAAAAAAATTTTCATTGCTTGTCCCGAATAATCTTTTCGGGTCCTTCATTGCTATGGCTTTCGAATGCTCACCTTTTAACGCAAGGCTCAACACATCATCAATTTCCAGGGCATAGGTTGGTTTATCACAGCCATTGCATTGTGCATCGAGATAACGTCCTAACCAACCCGTTGTAATATATTCACTGCTTGCACTTCCTGTTTGCCAGATATCCATGCTGCGAAAATGGGAGCGATCAGGATTTGGATAACCAACATTGTTCAAAATACCAAGACTTCCATCATCATATAATTCCCTTAACGATATCAGAGCAGGATGCAATCCAACTTCGTCAGTCAGGGTCAATGTTTTAGCTTTTTCAATGCCAAGCCTGGGTCTTTCGCGATAATAAATATCATTACGGATCGGTATCACTGTATTTAGCCCATCATTGCCACCGCTTAGTTGCAATATCACCATTACTTTATTTCCCGGCGGTACCCTGTCAACTCTTTCAAATGCTTTTAAAAATTTCGGCACCATGAAAGAAGCTGTAGCTAAGGATCCAAGTTGTAAAAATTCTTTGCGTTTGATAATCATAAAAAAGCTTTGAGCTTTTAGCTGTAAGCTATTAGCTAATGGCTAACAGCTGACATTCAGCACAATTGGTATTCCGGCGTACTCATAATTTGAATCGTAGCCGTTTTAATAAAACTTTCCCTGCTGCCACCATCTGAATATTGATTAATAATATCAGCACTAACGGCTTTTTTCGTCTGCAATAAGATACCTGCCATATCATTCATTAATTCTGTGCGGGGTATTTTATTATAAACCACAAGGTATTTGTTCCAATCAATTTCTGCATGGATCGGTTTGCCTGCTTTTCCCATCCGATAGCTATCGGGTTTGAATTTTTCATCATCGTTTCTTCCCATCATCTGGTCATCATCTGTTTTTGGTTTTATATTAAACTCATCCTGGTCACTGATCAATTGAGGAATACGCATACGCATCATAAGTGTTGAGCTGTCGATCCATGTTTTGCCGCCGGGCCAGCCCGCCACATTCGGCGGATAAAATAATATTTGTCCCAAAACTCTTTGTAACAATAGCAATGCTTCTTCATTTTCCAATTTCATAGGAAGCATTCTTTGTATTCCTGCTAATAGCTCAACGGGTGATTTTATTTTGGAACCTATATTTTTTTCATCGTAAAACCATTCGCTGGTAAAAATATCCTGCATCAGCTTGCCGATATCATAATCACTTTTATAAAACCGGTCTGCAAGCCATTCTACTTTCTGATCATCGATATTATCATTTACAAAAAAACGGTATATTTTTTTTGAAATAAATTTTGCTGTTTGCCTTTGTTCTGATAAAATATCAAGCACATCATCACCATCAAAATTCCCGGTTTTATCCAAAACCGTTTTGCTACCGCTATCATGCTGAAACTTCCTGAAAACAAATTCGCCTTTTTCATTTGCGCCCCAGCCTGTAAATGCTCTCGCCGCTTCTTTTATATCTTCTTCTGTATAATTTCCACGGCCAATTGTAAACAATTCCATTACTTCACGGGCAAAATTCTCATTGGGATGATCTTTCTTGTTTTGATTATTATTTAAAAAGTTCAGCATGGCTCCTGTCCTGGAAACTTCATGCAGCAGATCGCGAAAACTTCCTAAAGCATTTTGACGAATAACATCAAGCAATTGCTGTTGAAAGAAAACATTCAGATTGCGACAGGCAAAATGACCATGCCAGAAGAAGGCCATTTTTTCGCGAAGCTGTGCATCACTATTCACCATTTCATTTACCCAGTAAAGATTTAAACTTTTGATCCCATCACGACTTCTTTTTTGCAATTCCTTTTTTTGCTCCGCAGACATTTCCTGCCTCTGTCTTCCGATTTCCTCAAAACCCATCATCAGTCCCTGTAAATAATTATCGGCGGCCTGTATGTATTCCGGTTTTTTCGAAGAGGATTTTTGAAGAGTCTTATATAATTTTTGAGGAGAGGTTTTATCGAGATCATCCAATTGCTCCACAGCCGGTCCAAAGCCGGCACGCCACATCAGGTGCTGATTTTTTAGTTGGTTACTCAACGACATGCAGAAGGGATTTGATTTCAGACCAATAAAAAATTGTAAAGTTTAAATTCATAGTTAGTGGTCATGAAACAGACAATGACCCTGCTTTATTTAATTAGTGATTTTAGAAGTATAAAGCCACACCTGGATTTGACGACATCGGATCTTTAATCCGGCGTGATCATCAAAAAAATAACCATGCTCATTTAGTTAAGAAAACCCTGAACCCAATGTTAACAGTAGAAAGAGCACTTGCATTTATATTAAAATCCACACCATTTCTATCATTGCTTACTACGCCTGCATCTGTAGCTTTATATTTTGTATACTCCAATGTAAACAGATTGACAAGACTTATTTCCAGTTGAAATCTTTTAGTTAAAGCATACGAAATACCCGGATATAAGTCAATACCAGCGTATCTCTGTTCTTGCTTGCTTTCGTTAGGTGTATAAAACTGCTTATACCCATAATAGTTGTAAAAAAGCCCGCCTTGCCCAAAAAGATAAAATCCTTTACCAAGTGATTTATATTTCCTTAAAAAGAATTCCAACCCATAAATAGTGGTTTCATATTGAGGAGAAGTAGCAAGACTATTTTTTGAATGTCCATAGGATATTTGAAGACCAACGATAGTATTTTGTTGAACTGCTATACCAACCGCCGGGCTAAGCGAAACTGAATTCAGCTTTAAATCATTATTACTTTTTTCTTTACTATCGCTAAATCCGATATTACCACCCAGCAAGATTGATCCTTTAGTAATTTGTGCATTTAGGCTTGATACAATAAAAATAAATGAGCAGAGAGGAAGTATATTTTTTTTCATAAAATGGTTTTGGTTAAAAAATATTGTTCAATACAAATATTATATTGAGAAAAGAAGATGTGCAATGACTATTGCTCCCTTTAACGAAACATTTGTTTAAGGAAATGAGAAATTAAAATCAGGAGCAGCGAAATGAAAAACCTTTTGGTTAGCTGATCTTATCACTACCAAAATAAGAAGTCAAAACATCAGGCAAAACAATCCCATCCGGCGCTTGATTATTTTCGAGTAAACAAGCAAGTATGCGGGGCAAAGCAAGTGAACTGCCGTTGAGAGAGTGAACTAGTTGAGATTTCCCGGCTTTATCTTTAAAACGAATTTTCATTCTGTTTGTCTGAAAGGTTTCAAAATTAGAGACAGAACTTACTTCCAGCCATTTATCCTGAGCCGCACTGTATACTTCAAAATCATAAGTAAGAGCAGACGCGAAACTCATATCACCGCCACAGAGTTTCAGGATGCGATAAGGAAGATTCATCGACTGCACAAGTTTTTCTACATGATTCACCATTTCTTCCAATACATCATAGCTTTTATCCGGATGGACCAACTGTACTACTTCCACTTTATCAAACTGGTGAACACGATTCAAACCGCGGACATCTTTTCCATAACTTCCTGCCTCCCTTCTAAAGCAGGGAGTATAGGCCGTCATTTTAATTGGCAGATCAGCTTCTTTTAAAATTTCATCCCGGTAAATATTCGTAACCGGGACTTCTGCAGTTGGGATCAGGTAAAATTTATCTTCCGTTACAAAATACATTTGTCCTTCCTTATCCGGCAGTTGGCCTGTACCAAATGCCGTTGTTTCATTCACCATGTGAGGTGGTAAATATTCTGTATATCCTGCTGCAACATTATAATCAAGAAAATATTGGATCAGGGACCGTTGCAATCTTGCTCCTTTATTTTTATAAACAGGGAAACCGCTGCCAGTGAGTTTATTTCCTAATTCAAAATTTATCAGATCATACTTTTTTGCAAGTTCCCAATGTGGCAGTGCATCTTTCGGAAGATTTGGTTTGCTTCCTCCTTCTCGTATCACAACATTATCTTCAGGAGTATTTCCTGGCGGAACTTTCTCAGAGGGAAGATTGGGTAATAAGACAAGATATGTCTGCAAATCTTTTTCCTTATCTAATAATATATTTTTTAATGAAGAAAGTTCCTCATTTAATTTTATAACCTCACTCTTTAGGCTTATCGTTTCACTTGTTTTAATATCATCTTTCAAATATTTGCCAATTTCTTTTGAGAGTGAGTTAATCTTTGATTGAATACTTTCAGAATCTACTTTTAATTTTCTTACCTGGTTATCAAGTCTCAAAATTTGGTCAATTATTACTGGCTGAGCAAAATTCTTTATTGCTAATCTTTCTTTTACCCATTCCGGATTTTGACGTAAAACCTGAACCTGGAGCATCTTTAAAATTTGCGCAAAGATAAAGTTCTACACTTTAAGTTTTGGAGGCTTCAAGTCTATTTGCCACAGATAACACAGATTGACACAAATAAATATTAGCCTGTAATCTGTGTTTATCTGTGCAATCTGTGGCCAAATTTCTTAAATTCAGCAAAACAAAAATTATGATCGATCAATCAATGGTTACAACCAATATTGAATTAAGCGGCTACCGTGTAACAAAAAATTTAGGAGTCGTTCGAGGTATTACTGTACGTTCAAGAAGTTTGCTTGGCAATATCGCCGGAGGCTTTCAAACTTTACTCGGAGGAAAAATTTCCATCTACGTTGAGCTTTGTGAGAAGACAAGAGAAGAAGCTTTTCAGCAAATGATGGAACATGCTGCAGAACGTGGTGCCAATGCCATTCTTAGCGTTCGCTACGATGCCAATGAAGTCATCAGCGGAGTAAATGAAGTATTGGCTTACGGGACTGCAGTTGTGGTTGAAAGAGTCTAGTCAGCCAGGATTATTAATTAATGATTATTAATTATTCTCCGCAGCATTCAAAACTTTTCGAACTAATACGCAATAATCAATAATCAATAATCAATAATAAACCTCCATGCACATTTATCTTTGCCAATTATGTTTGCAAATGATGATCTTCAACAACGATGGTGGAACCTGGAAGCAAAGCTGACTGAACGATTTGGAAAGAGGCCGGACCTGGAAGCCATTCTTTTTCTTATCGGCATACAGGAGTTTGGACAGATCCGTGAAAAATTTACCAAGGAACAAAAGCAGGATCTGATGCATGTGGCCGTTTGCAGCTTACTTTCTAAAAGCGGTTATTATGAATTGGAAAAAACAGATGAGGATGGCTGGCCGCATTTTAAGCAATTAAAATCAATGCCGGAAATGAATACGGTGGAGCAGGAAAATTTTTTGAAGGATCACATACTTCTATATTTTGAGAACCATGATTTTTAGTCCCCTAATTAACGCGAATTGATGCGAATATGCGTGTTCGTCACAACAAAATTTCTGCTCTTAAAAAGATTTCATTGGTGATAATCAGCATATCATTAGCGCTTTTTAGCGTTGGCCAGAAAGATTCCACTGTTACAAAAAAAGATCGGAAGAAGGATGTGTTACTTCAAACAAATTATGGTGATATTGTTATAAGACTATCCGATTCTACGCCGTTGCATCGCGATAATTTTTTAAAGCTGGTGAAAACAGGTTATTATGATAGTGTATTATTTCACCGGGTAATAAAAAATTTTATGATACAGGCCGGCGATCCAGAAAGTAAGAATGCAAAGCCAGGTCAATCATTAGGCAATGGTGGACCTGGTTACAGAATACCGCGGAATTCAGAAGTACATTATTTCATAAAAAAGGCGTGATTGCTGCTGCCCGCGACAACAATCCTGAAAAAGCAAGTAGTGGCAGCCAATTTTATATTGTGCAGGGAAAAATTTTTACGGATGCAGGTTTGGATTCTGTTGAGACTTATCGTTTGAATGGGAGAAACATTCCTCCGGAACAACGTGAAGTTTATAAAACTATCGGTGGCACGCCGCATCTCGATCAAAACTATACAGTATTTGGTGAAGTGGTAAAAGGTTTGGATGTGATTGATAAAATTGCTGCGGTGTCAACAAGCAAAGGAAACGAGAGAGACAGGCCACTGGAAGACGTGAGAATAATAAAAGCTAAATTAATCAGGAGAAAAAGAAGCGCTCAATAATCAATATATAATGTTCAATACTTCTGCTTTCATTTAACATTGCCAATTGCACATTGAATATTAAAATTTCTTACAAATAAAAAAGCACCCTGCTTTCGCAGGATGCCTGTATTTCACGCTATGCTTAAAGACTATTTCTGTTGCTGTCCGCCACCAAGTCCGCCGCCACCTTGTGTACGTTGATTTTCTTCCTCTATGCTTGATTTGTGCTGACGTGACTGTTTTACTTTACTGTTGCCAAAACGATAGTTAAAGTTTATTCTGAATTGACGGCTTTCCCAACCACCATTCACACGGACGTCCTGCCCGGTCGTATTATTTGTAGCTGACCAATGAAATGTATTCAACACATCGGTAACGCTTGCTTTCACAGTAGCCTTACCGTCCAATATCAATTGTTGAACGCCAACATCCATACTTCCCAGTTGTTTTGTTTTGAATGCTCCCTGCCAAATAGATGGTGCAGTATAAAACCCGCTGATCTCACCAGTAGTTGTCTTTGATAATTTAAATGTTTGCTGCGCATACAGGTTAAAAGAGAAGACATCCACGTCCACATGGTAATTCGGCGATTGTCCTTTGAATTTAGAATAATAAGTATTCACATTAAAGAACAAGCTGTACCATTTGTATTGAAAAGGCATACTCACGTTCAAACTCACGATATCCTGGCTCGCCACGTTTTCATTTGTAATAAACGCTTTTGTTCCTTCACTTTTCGGGATAGTTGTAAATACATCACTAACATGGCTATAATTCAGACTGGTAGTTAATTTATATTTATAAATATTGGTGATCCCAAAGCTATTGGTATACTGAGGTTGTAAGTTTGGATTACCACGCTGGAATGTATATTTATCAAGGTTGAATTCAAAGGGATTCAGATTTTGATAAGAAGGTCTGTCGATTCTCCTGCTATAGCTAAAACTCCATTGTTTCATTGGGTTCTTGTTGAAAGTAACTGCCGCACTTGGAAAGAGGTCTGTATAATTTCTATCCAGTAATGAGTCGATAAGCACATTAGTTCCGGAATCATAATCATAACGGAAACCGACTGAATGACCTTTTGAATGGGTGTTTTCTGCTCTTAAACCAGCCTGCACCATTACTCCCTTGAACTGCCGGTTATAGTTTATATATCCTGCATTGATATTTTCTTTATAATCGAAATTATTATGATTGTCTTCGATTGAAGCTGCCCCGTTTTGAAAGAAACGCTGAAAAGTATTGCCTGTTTTTACATACGATAACTTTCCGCCGTATCCTAATCTTCCCTTTTTAAAATTTTGTTCGTAATCGGCCTTTACAGAATAAATATCAATTTGAGAAGGTGTAAGCGTGTTGTAAACTTCCTGCGATTTTAGCGAGGTTCCGCTGGCGTCATAAGTATTATTGGGTTGATACTGATTATTTGCTGAATTATAAAAACCGTAATCTGCATCAACATTTAACTCGTGACCCGATGTGTCTGCAAAGCGATAGTTCGCATTGAAGTTTACATTGTGTCTATAGCCGTCGCTTGAATTATTTGCAATTAATACCCGGTCTATTACTTTTGATGGCATATAGGCAATATTTGTTTTACTGGTATTATCGAACCCTGTATTTGAAAAATTACCGTTTACCATAACACCAAATGTATTCTTGCTGTTGGCAAAATAATCAACACCGGCTTTGAAACCGTGACTTTCATTTTTATTGAGTATAATTGATCTCTGATCAAACGAACTATCTACACTTGAAGTGCGATATAGGTTAAGCCTGTTCTGATTTAGATTATTATTATAATTATAATTTCCAAACAGGTTGAATTTTTTGTTACGATAATTCAATGCAATGCCTGTATTGTATTTTGCATAAGTGCCGATATTCCATCCTGCATTTACTGAACCATTGGCTCCAAATGTTTTATTTTTCTTTAAACGAATATTTATTATCCCCGCATTTCCTGCGGCCTCATATTTAGCCGAAGGGTTTGTAATTAGTTCTATTGATTCAATTTGAGAGGACTGCAAAGATTTCAGATAATTCGCCAGGTCAGAACCGCTTAAAGGTGTTGGTTTCCCATCTATATAAACCTGCACGCCATTTTTACCGCTCAGGCTGATGTTATCGTCCTTATCAACCGTTACGCCCGGTGATTTTCGCAAGAGTTCCAACGCATCAGTCCCTGTAGAATTAATAGTTCCTTCCACATTGAGTATAGTTCTGTCAGCTTTTACTTCAACGATTGGCTTTTTTGTTGTAACAGTTACACCTTTCAATTCGGAGGCAAGCTTATTAAGCTGCAATGAAGGAGTGCTCATTTCACCTGTGCCTGAAAAAATGCATTTAGCCGGAATTCCATTTTCAATTGAAGATGTCCAATATAGTTTTGTTGCACAAAAAATAATTTTATGAGAAAGTTTGGATTAGTATTAT
>Ga0207106_1108_pt1 | contig 14229 bp, 13 predicted proteins | sample Alteio_BWMinHeat_78_FD_153535 | JGI IMG/M metagenome (GOLD analysis project Ga0207106, IMG submission 153535) | Enriched cells from forest soil in Barre Woods Harvard Forest LTER site, Petersham, Massachusetts, United States -... | ecosystem: Environmental > Terrestrial > Soil > Temperate forest >...
AGTCACCTTCTTCTGCGTAATACCGGCTGCCGGTCAATATCCCGCTGCGAGCCTCGGGCCAGGGCAGGCGAGTGCACTCACAGGAAGCGTTCCGAGTGGTGCCGCAAGCAACGAGGTGTTGCGTTTGACGCTGCGCAACGCCATCACTGGTGCCCTGCGCTACAACTTGGCGACGACGGAGAGCGCAGAAAACGCACGCATAGCGCGTGGTCAGCGACTGCTCGCTCTGAGCAAGTTAGTGCCGCAGGTCAGTGCGGGACTTTCAGAAAATGTCGACCAACTAAACCTCGCCACGTTTGGGTTACAGCAGATACCGGGGATTCCTAACATCGTGGGGCCGTTCAGCTACACGTCTGTCGAAGCGGCCGCAAGCCAGACGCTCTTCAGCTTTGAGTCCCTCCAGCGTTTCCGTTCCGCGCGCACCGCCGAACAAGCAGCACAACTCAGTTACCAGGACATTCTCGATGCCGTCACGCTTACGGTTGGCAATGCCTATTTACAGGTAATCGAGACCGATTCGCGCATTCAGGCCCAAGAGGCGCAGGTGCGAAATGCACGAGCCCTTTACGATCAGGCGCTCGATGAAGTTCAGGCGGGGACGGCTCCGCGAATCGAGGCGACACGCACCGAAGTTCAATTGCACACCGAGGAGTACAACCTCAGTATCGCGCGCAACAATTTTCAAGTCGCAAAGCTCACTCTTGGACGCGCCATCGGACTGCCCCTCGGGCAAGAAGTCGAACTTGCCGACCAACTTCCCTACTCGGAGATCGATCCGCCCACCGTCGAAGATGCGCTGAACGTCGCTTACAAATCGCGCAGCGATTTCCGGTCAGCTCTTGATTCCGAAAAGTCTGCCGCCCAGACGCTTTCGGCTGCGCGAGGTGAGCGGTATCCCGTGGTGGCTGTGAATGGCGATTACGGCGGCATTGGCCCCACATTCGGTCATTCGCATGGAGATTTCTCGTTTCAGGCTGGGATCAGTGTTCCTATCTTCACCGGCGGACGGATCAAAGGTGACATCACCCAAGCGGAAGCCGAATTACGGCAGCGGAAGGCCGAAGCCGAAAACATTCGCGGACAGGTTGACTATGACGTGCGAACGGCCTTTCTCAATCTCAATGCAGCAAAAGAGCAAGTCACTGTAGCGAAGCAAAACGTCGACCTCGCGGATGAGAACCTGGCTCGTTCAAAGGACCGCTTCACTTCCGGCGTTACCGATAGCGTCGAGGTAGTTCAGGCCGAGCAGTCTCTCGCCAGCGCGAACGATCAATACATCACCAGCCTCTATAACCACAATCTCGCCAAGCTTTCGCTGGCTCGCGCTCTTGGAGTAGCGCGCACCAATTACGAACAGTATCTAGGAGGAAAGTGATGCCGAACAGCAATGGTATTCAAACCATCGATTCTGATCCAAAGCAAGCAGTAACCGTTGTGGATTCCGAAGCGCCCGGTTCCCAGTCGAAGGAGGAACCCGGCAAACACTCAACAACCCGCCGCAAAAGATTGCTGCTGATCTCGGCTGCGATGGTGGTGGCTATCGCCTCCGGTTATTTCGTGTGGAATGCCTTCCGTTTCGAAGATACGGATGACGCGCAAGTGGATGGTCATGTGATGCCGCTGAGTGCCCGAATCAACGGGAATATCGAACAGGTGCTCGTGATTGAGGGACAGTTGGTTCACGCCGGTGACGTGCTCGTGACCATCGATCCTCAGGACTACAAGATCGCGGCGGCGCAGGCACATGCGAATCTGGCCGATGCGGAAGCCACATCAGCGAGTCTCCACTGGAACGTGCCGATTACTTCCGTAACGGTTCAGAGCAATTTGGATTCGGCCAGAACCGCGGTCGTCAACGCAGAGGCTGCGGTTAAAGCCTCTGAACAGAACTACGAGTCTGCTAAAGGCGTCCTCGTCCAGGCTCAGGCAAACGCTGCAAAGAGCGATGCAGACCTGGAGCGCGCCAAGCAACTCGTCGCGAAAGAGGATATCTCTCGCCTGCAGTACGACCAGGCGATTGCCACGGCAACAGCAAATCAAGCCGTAGTCGTCTCGGCACAGGCAAGCGTGAACGCCGCTGAACAAGCCGTGCAGCAAGCTCAAGGGAAACTCTTGCAGGCAAAAAACGATTTGAAGACTGCGGAGACTGCGCCCGAGCAGGTTTCGCTGACTCGAGCTAATGCCATGGCGGCCGACGCCCAGGTGTTGCAACGACAGTCTCAACTTCAGCAAGCAGAGCTGAACCTCAGCTACACGGTGATCCGTTCTCCGGTGACGGGAATCGTCGGCAAGAGAAGCGTCGAAGTGGGCCAGAACGTGAGTATCGGACAGGAACTGGTCGATCTTGTGCCCCTCGATGATGTCTGGGTGACCGCCAATTTCAAAGAGACGCAGCTTGCCCACATGCGCCCTGGTCAACGGGTCGAGGTCAAGGTGGACGCATACGGTCACTCGTGGAAAGGCCGCGTGACCAATCTGGGCGGCGGCACCGGCTCAGTATTCAGCTTATTGCCTCCCGAAAATGCCACCGGCAACTACGTGAAAGTCGTGCAGCGCGTGCCGGTGCGAATCGATTTCGAGCGTCCCGCGGGACTGCCGTTCAACTCGGAAGGACTGTTAAAGCCGGGGCTGTCGGTCGAACCGGAAGTCAGGGTGCGATGAGCGCCTCCACTTCGATTGCTGGCGAGCAAGCCGTCGCTCAGTCAAACGTCAACCCGTGGCTCATCGGCGTTGTGGTTTCGATGGCTGCGTTCATGGAGGTACTCGATACCAGCATTGCCAACGTGGCCCTTCCACACATTGCAGGGAACCTGGGCGCGAGCAATGACGAAAGCACATGGGTGTTGACGAGTTATCTGGTGTCAAACGCCATCGTGCTTCCGATCAGCGGCTTCCTCGTTGGCTGGCTCGGACGCAAGCGTTTCTTTCTGACCTGCATCGTCTTTTTTACAGCCAGCTCGTTCTTGTGCGGTCTCGCGCCGGGCCTCGGGTTCCTGCTTCTTTTCCGGGTGCTGCAAGGAGCCTTCGGCGGCGGGCTGCAGCCGATGACGCAGGCCATTCTCGCAGACACTTTCCCGCCGGAGAAACGCGGGTTGGCCTTCGCATTATATGGAGTAACGATTGTTTGTGCTCCGGCAATCGGCCCCACGCTGGGCGGCTGGATTACCGACAACTATTCCTGGCGCTGGATTTTCTATATCAACGTTCCAGTGGGTATCCTGGCCGTCTTGCTGGTTTCTCAGCTAATTCAAGATCCAGCCTACATGTCGAGCACGAAAAGGCGCACAGCAAGGTTCGACTACATTGGCTTCGGCCTGCTCGCCATTGGTGTGGGCGCCCTCCAGGTCGCACTCGACAAAGGACAGGAAGACGACTGGTTTGGTTCTCGCTTCATCACCACTCTGATCGTCATCGCCGCCGTAGGCCTGATATCAATGCTCGCTTGGGAATGGTTCCAGAAGGAACCCGTTGTGGATGTACATCTGTTCAAGATGTTTAATTTTGCGAGCTGCAACCTGATGATGTTCGTACTTGGTATTGTCCTGTTCAGTTCTACTGTACTTCTTCCTCAGTTCCTGCAAACGCTGATGGGCTACACGGCGGAGACTGCAGGCATGGTTCTTTCGGGCGCAGCTATTCTTCTACTATTTCTTACGCCTGTCGTGGGCCGCCTCGCGGCTCGTTTCCAGGCCCGGCACCTTCTCGCTTTCGGATGGATCACACTCGCGATGGCCATGTATCTCACCTGCAAGCGCATCGATCTCCTCATTAGTTTTCGCGCTGCCGCATTGTTGCGCGTTTGGCAGTACCTGCCGATCGGATTCTTATTCGTCCCACTCACGATGGCTGCCTATGTCGGTCTGCCTGAGTCAAAAAGCAACGCTGCCGCGGGTTTGATCAACTTCGTGCGCAACATCGGGCAGAGCGTAGGAACGTCGGCTGTGACCACGTTGCTTGCGCGCCGAGGCCAGTACCATCAGTCCGTCTTGGCCGAGTACACGCGCTCCCCTCGTTTTAATGCGGCGGTCGCAGGCTTGACGGACGGTCTGACACATGTCGGCCTGAGCGCGCACTCGGCCCACCAACAGGCCCTTGCCAGAATGTACAGCATGGTAATTGCTCAAGCTCAAGCCATGTCTTACGTCGATGTCTACTGGCTGCTTGCCGTGACGTGCGCGCTGATGTTTCTGCTGTCCTTCCTGCTAGCCAAGAACGAACCGGGGGCGGGCGGCAACGTTCGCATGGAGTAAAAGGAGAAGCGCGATGCTATCGAGCCTTCTGGACGAAATCGATAAACGAGAAGCGGCCGGGACGTCTTTCGATGGATCAAGTGTGGATACCAGTCTCGTTATTCCTGAAGGTGAAGACGAAATCCACAGCGAGCTGAACTTCGAGCAAATCGTGGGAAAGAGTGCCGCTCTCGGCCGTGTTTTGAAGGAAGTGGAGACCGTGGCACCGACGGAATCGACTGTAATGATTTATGGCGAGACCGGAACCGGTAAAGAACTGGTGGCCCAGGCGCTTCACAATCTCAGCCCTCGCCGCGCTGGCGCCTTTGTGAAATTGAACTGTGCAGCCATTCCGAGCGGCTTGCTCGAGAGTGAGCTCTTCGGCCACGAAAAAGGCGCATTTACGGGGGCCATCGCGCAACGCATTGGCCGCTTCGAGCTAGCCAGCCGCGGCACTGTTTTTCTGGACGAGATAGGCGAAATCCCCCTGGAGCTCCAGCCCAAGTTGCTGCGCGTTCTACAGGAACGGGAATTTGAGCGTCTCGGCAGCACACGAACACTGCGCGCAGAGGCCCGGTTGATCGCAGCGACGAACCGCGATTTGACAGTCATGGTAGAAGAGCAGAGATTCCGTTCCGATCTTTTTTACCGGCTTAGTGTCTTTCCGGTTCGCATTCCAGCGCTGCGTGAGCGTCCCGAAGATATTCCCTTACTCGTGCGTCATTTCACTCAGCAGTTCGCCGGGCGTATGAACAAGAGAATCGAAAGCATCTCTTCGGAGACCATGTGTGTCCTGTGTGATCACCATTGGCCCGGCAACATCCGCGAACTGCAGAATGTAATCGAGCGCGCCGTGATCCTTTCGTCCGGGCCAGTATTGAGGGTTGCGGTCTCAGATTTGCGAAGCAGTGACTGCCCCACTCCCAGCTGCGCCAGTTCTGCCAAGCCAACGAAGCAGGGAAACTTGCAAAGTATCCTTGAAGCAACCGAACGCAGGTGGATCCTAAACGCCTTGGAGCAAACCCACTGGGTCATTGCAGGCCCGAAGGGTGCCGCCGCTTATTTGGGAATGAAACGCTCTACTCTTCAGGCCAGGATGCATAAGTTCGGAATTGCTCGCAGCAATAGGCCAAACTGAAACTCACAAAGTCATGCGTCAACAGCGTCGACACATGCCACGAATTTGTCAGCTTACGATCGAGTCGGCGTTACGCACCTTTTGTTGTGCTGAAGATTCGCGGCGCCCAGATGGCCGGCTCCAATTCAATCGATCGAGCTGTAAGGAGGCAGAGAGTTTGGCAACCCGAATGCACTTTCATAACGGAGCGGGAGGCAACCTATGAAGTCACAAGAGCGAGAGGCAGGAATCCGAGACCGGATTTCCACCAGACAAGAACTCGGCCAAGTGATCGTTCAGCTTGTCGAACTGCACCAGCTTTCGTTTGACGACACTTTGGAATCACTCAAATCGTCCGGGGAGCATTCTCAAGAGAACGACCTCGAATTCTGGACGGATAGAAACCGAGATGGCCTGCGAGGAGCGGAAATTGAATCCCTCACCAATATCATTTTGGGCCGCAAGCAACTCTGTAACTGACTCTAAGCGAACTGTGCGCTGCATTCGTAGAAGATTCAGATGTGGGAAGGAGCCAATTGGCACTCAAGCTTAAACGGGATAAGAGTCAGACAAAATCCGCTCAACAGAGGAAAGAAGCCCCTGCGAGCCACAGACCCACTCACGACGAGATCAAGCGCCGCGCATACCAAATCTATATCGAGCGTGGAGCGTGTCCTGGCAACGAGCTTGACGATTGGCTGAGGGCCGAGCGCGAACTCGAAAGGATCGCGCTGTATACACGAAGTTGGAATCGCCTCTCGATTCTTGACGGCCGGCAAGTCCTGCAGTTCGAGGATTGTCACGATGGAAAGTTGGAATCGTAAGTAAAAATCGTGGAGGCGACGGCGTCCAAATACTCTAGTTGCAAGCGCCTGGACCGAAGGTGCTTATAAAACGGTCGCGGAAATTTGCAAGTCGTCTCAGAGGCGCTGAACAAACTCTCACGGATAAGGTGACAGACAATGCGCATTCTTCTCCTCAACCTTGGTAGCGAATCTAGCCAGGCCGTAAAGCACGCCGTATCAGGTCAAGGCTATGACATAGCCGCAGAGCGCAGCTTGAGCATTGATGACATTCTTGCACGTTCGCCAGAGCTCCTGATCACGGAAGCAACGCCATCCGACCTTAGCTGCTGCGGGTTGATCACCCAAATCAAGGCAAGCTCTTATCTGCCAGCTCTCAAGATTGTGATGATCGTTCACGGAGATGCGCTTGAGCGTGCCCGCGGTCTAGATCTGGGCGCCGACGACGTAGTCTCGTTTCCATTAGAGCCATTGGAATTCGCCGCAAAAATCAGAACCCAGCTTCGTCAAAGGCAACCAGAACTCAAGCTCGAGGCAGAACTGAAGGACGCACTCGAAAGAGAACACATGTCGGAGAGTACCGCGGAGAACCTGATTAGCAGGGTGATGTCCCGCCGTCGGTTTTGGGTCCTTTCCATCGTTTGCGTTCTCAGCGCGGCTACCCTCCTGGCAGCGGTCACAACGGTTATCTCGAACCGCCGCAGTCGCAAGGATACCCTCCAACTCAAAGCCGAAGTTACGCGACTTAACGGTGGTCTTCTTCAGACGGAAGAACTACTGCGACGCGCTGGACAGGCTCGTGATTCCCAGATTGCAGGCACTGGGCCGGGAACTCAGCAGTCATTGGAGGCCCAAAGCGAAGCGATTCGCACAAAAATGGCAGCGCCGGGCGCTGCGGACAACGAATCCCTCAAAAGACAGCTTCAAGAGACGCAAAATGAGCTGAAACTGCTGGAGAATGAAGGCCGGGCTGCCGAAGCCATTGTTCACAAGTACGGACCTAGTGTTTGCTTGTTGCACGTAGCCGTGGGACTTAAGGACAAACGTTCCGGCCAGATCATTCGAATTGGCATCGATGCCAGTGGTAAACCGCTCGAGGACGATAGGGGCATGATATCCCTGCAAACGGACGGAAATGGACCGCCGCTGCAGTTCGACTTTCTTGGCACCGGATTTCTCGTGGCGAGCGATGGTCGCCTGCTTACGAATCGTCATGTCGTGGAGCCTTGGACGAGTGATGAGGATTTGAAGGAGTTTCTAGATCAGGGCGCTAACGCGTTCGCATTATCCTACATGGCCTACTTCCCCGGTGTTGCTCAAGGCATTGCGATCAAGGTTGACCGGATTTCGGAGCTTGCCGACTTGGCAACCCTCAAGTTACAAGGTCCCCCGCCGCCTGCGGCCGCCTTGCTGGAACTCGATGATCGGAGTGAAGCCAGTGTGTCCGGCGATCCTGTCATCTTGATCGGTTATCCCACGGGAATCGAGGGCATTCTGGCGCGTGCGGGCAGCGACGTCTCACGAAAGGTGGTACTCAAGGCACATGACGTTAACGAGATTGTTTCGCAATTGGCAGCGCAGCACCTCATTCGTCCAACGATTACTCAAGGACACATCGGAGATGTCCTGAAGGACAAGATTGTTTACGATGCCGCCACAACTGTTGGTGGTTCAGGCGGCCCGCTCTTCAATCACAAAGGCAAGGTAATTGGTGTGAATGCCGCCATTCTCAGAGATTTCGGCGGCTCGAACTTGGCAGTCCCTGTCCGTTACGCCGACGAACTGCTCAAGTAATTACCGATTTCGTTGTTGACTACTCCACAGCATCGATTTCTACGACTGATTCGGGGCGAGCCGGTGGAATTGTTGCCTCCCGTCAATACAATGGAGCACCAATGCCATCCCGCAGAGCGAGCGGCTGTGGAGAGTATATTGCACGCAGCCATTGTGGGATCGGATGGAACCGTGCAGGCCGGGCTTGAGAAACTGGCGAGTGATACGCGTGCCGATGAGGTGATCGTTGTGACGGACACGTATGAGCACAGTGACCGGATTGACTCATATCAACCGCGTGGCTCGCATTGCCGCAAAAATCAAATTGCCACCGAATGTCGCGCCATAGCTTTTTACCCATCGCGCTGCCCACAGACCGCGAGCGGCAGAAAATTACAACTTTGCAAGGAACAGGGCTGCGCCGCTGCTTTTGTAGCCGTCACCAACAACTTCCGACAATTTCGACCCTTTCAACTTTCTCAACTTCGACATTTTCGGCTTCTCGCGTTCGTCTCCTGAAAACTCAGCGACTTACGGTCCGGCAGTTTGGCATGGGCGTTGCCCCTATACGTGAAAGGCGATGACAGGATGCAGCGAGGAGTAACCGCTGTGTCCCGTGGACGACTAGATTTCGCTAAAGGAGCGACTAATGAGAAAGCGAATATTAAAATTGACCGCGATCAGCTTGCTACTTCTTGGGGTTCTTCTAGCCCCAAATGCTCGCGCTGACGAGTGGGACAAGACAACCATCTTCACGTTCACCGAGCCCATTCAGGTGCCTGGGGCCGTGCTTCCAGCGGGAACATATGCATTCAAGTTGATGGATGTTCAGGGTGAACGCAGCATCGTGCAAATATTCGACGCAGAACAAAGCCACCTCTTTGCCACCATATTGACAATCCCGGAGTATCGCACGGAAGCGTCAGACAAAACCATCCTTACTCTTGAGGAGAGGTCCGCCAATCAACCTAAAGCGCTGCACAGCTGGTTTTACCCCGGAGATAATTACGGAGAAGAGTTTGTCTACCCGAGACAAAACACAGAGGAGTTGGATCAAGCGAATGAGCAGTCGGTTCCCACCACACCAGATGAAGTGACCGAACCAACAGCCGAGGACAATGCGGCCGCTACGCCCGTGACTGATACCGTAACTGAGTCGGTCGATGCGGCTCCAGCTCCCACAACGTCAGACGAGCCAACGCTGAACGCAACCGCGGTGGACTTAGAACAACTGCCGCAAACGGCCAGCCCACTGGCATCAATCGCATTGTTGGGCGCTCTTTGCCTGGCGGGCGCTGCAACCCTGCGAGGTGCTAGGACAACCAAATAACGCTGGGAATTTGCGCCTGGCGCCCCTGCGAACATCGCGCCAGGCGTGTTTCCGGCTGACTCCAATGAAACCAATGCAACAACACCGGTGGAAGGCCTTAGGTTTACTTGAAGGAGCCCTCTGGATCGGCGGTTGTAGCATCTTGTTTTACTTGACCTTTTTGGTTGCGGAAGCAGTGATCACCCAAACGCGTCTTGCGAGAACGTATGAGCAATCTCACGATGTTGAAAGTAGAAGCGTTCCTTCGGCTCCCACATTTCGACCCGCAGCGCCGAAACGTGCGAACGCTGATTTCGCGAGGCCAGGAATCTCACGCCTGGAAATTCCACGAATCGGTCTTACAGCTATGGTTCTTGATGGCGCAAGCTCGCAAACAATGCGAGTAGGGTTGGGACACATTACCGGAACCTCTAGCCCCGGTGAAAATGGCAACGTGGCTATTGCTGGGCATCGCGATACGTTCTTTCGTCCGTTGCGCCGCATACAAGAGGGAGATGAAATCCTTCTAGAAACGCCTGCCAAAGCTCTTACCTATCGCGTGAGCTCTACCGAAATTGTCGACCCCAGTGAAGTAGCCGTTCTGAGATCTCACGGAAAAGACGAACTAACCCTGATCACATGCTATCCGTTCTCATATCTCGGTCCGGCTCCGAAGAGGTTCATCGTCCATGCACTCCTCGTCCGATGATCCAGTAGAGCTTCGCGCCACGAGATGCAGGATCGGAAGTTGAACGGATTTCACGACCGTGACATTTGATCTGCGGAAGAGAAAAAGCCGCAGTGTATTCAGAAACAACCCATGCGTTGTTGGATAGTAGCGCCCCAGAGCGCACTACTCGTATACAAGCGGGTAGAGTCTTTTGTAGACCGCGCCATAAGTTCGACAATTTCGACCCTTTCAACCCTTTCAACCCTTTCAACTTCTTCAACTTCGACAGTTCCGACCGTCTCGCAGTGCTCTCCTGAGAATTCAGGGACTTACGACTAGGCAGGTTTGGCACGGGCCTTGCCTCCATCCAAGGGCGGCCAAAGACATAATAAGAGCTCTGGGCGCAGTGACACTAAAGGCGAAGCTGGAGGAGGCACAAATGCGAGTAGGACAAAACGGTAAGCTCTTTTCATCGGCGCTGGTCTTAGCGCTGCTCCTGGTAACAGGGAGAACGTTAACCGCGCAAGACGTACACTACAACTTCATGCCGAGGACCGATTTCTCCAAATACCACACATATAAGTGGGTGAACACCGGCGGCGGTCACCCCGACCAGATCACTGACGCGGAAATCAAGGAGGCTGTTGACTCACAACTGACGTCGAAAGGGATGACCAAAACTGATAGTGACAAGGCGGATCTCTATATCGGCTACCAGATCGCCGTCCATCAGGAAACACAATGGGATGCCTGGGGCACACGATCCTTCGGCATGGGCACAGGGTCGTGGACTAGTTCGACAATCAGTATCGGCACTCTAGTTCTTGACATGTATGACCCAGCAACGAAGCAGCTCGTCTGGACGGGGCAGGCGACCAAGACGATTGACCCCGGCTCGAACCCCGAGAAGAACATGAAAAACGTGGACAACGCCATGACGAAATTGCTAAAGAACTATCCACCCAAACAAAAGTAGCAGTCATGACGGTCTGCGCAAATCAAGGAACGAAACCATATCCGAGCTCGACTTTGCTCGATCAATCGGCATGGCCTTCTGGCAGATACTGGAGGCTAGCCAAAGCACTTAGGCACCACATGAGATCGATGTCCGCAAACAGTGATAACGTTAACCCCGGGTGGCAGAATCGCCTGACCTGCAATGCATGCGGTTAGCTGGCGAAGAAGGGAGGGATTCACGTGAGCGTTTTTGTTGATTGCCACGACCTGTCCGACAAGAGCCAGTCCCCAAGGATTTCAACGAATGCTCTGATTTTCCGCAAACGGCTCCCCACAACGAAATATGTGATGATTGCGTTCCGCTATATCGTGACGTGCGTCGTCGCGCTCGAGAGCTGAACCGTTGGCCACCGAAATATGTCAAGCCTCAGTTCAGCCCTCCCCGCTGTTGTCCTTCGGTATTAAGCGGCAAGACCGCCGGTCGGCCAGGGATGCCTTCGCGCACGTCCAAACTGATTCAGTCATGAATAGTGAGTGGTCCGTATCCCGTCAAGGGCCACCCCGATGCCTTTATTGCGTGCCCAAATCGTACAGAGCGGCCCGAACGGCGCCCTTGGGGCTGGACGTCATTCTTGCCACAAGAGTGCCTACTGCCACAGCAAGTATGTTAATGGTCATACCAGGAAGAAAATTGTTGGGTGCAGAATTGAGTGCAACTGGAGAGGCAGGAGTGGCTCCGAATTTTCGGTAGGCGACACCAGATGCGGCACTTAGATTTTTAACAACAACATCTGTTAACCGAAATGTTGCAGGTTCGAGTCCTGCCCGGAGCTTCCAGGACGGAATCGCTCTTTTCATCTTTTCCTCGCAAGAAAGGGTTAACGGAACGCTTTAAAGCTAATGGTTCCAACTTGGTTCCAACGAGGGGCCGTTAAACGGCGTTTTTTCGGTATAGGCGGTGCCGATTCAACGGTTTTGAGGTTTGTTAACAGCCGAACGCTCTACCATTGAGCTACCGGGGAGTGCACAAGCCGCATTAGGCGGCAGTCTAACCAAGGCTCCGAACTCTGTCAAAGAGGCGCGCGAAAACGAAAAGAAGATGGTCGGCGTTGAGGCATGGGAAATTACGGATCAGGTACGGTCTGACAGTCTATTGAACGCGAGTGATGCGAGTCTCAAATCCGATCAAGGAATCAAAAATGGCGAGCACGTGGCGGCGGTACTCCACCATGCGTTCGAGCACTTCGCGCAGGCTTGGTTCGCGCTCAGCCTCCCGGTGCCAGCGAGCCAAAACACTGGCAGGCACTTCGATATCGCGGCGGAGCTCTTCGGCAGAATGGCCGCGCAGAAACAGGCCATAAAAGAATGCTGCTTCCCGCTGCGGGTATTCAAACTCCCGCAGAGCCTCCTGGCCGATGATGAATTGCTCGGACATACAAGAAAGCGCAGAAAGCGCAGTTTACCGAAAGTTTTGCCGTCGTCAAGAGGGCGGAAGTAACTCCTTGTACCCCCTTAGCAAGGGCTTTCGCGTCTTCCGAACGTCCCCACCTTCTAGGCGAGGTTCCTCCACCCAGTGCGCGAAATGCCGGTTTTGACTGTAATTAGCCTTATTAATTTTGGGAATTCGAGAGGGGCGAACTACGTGTCTTACCCGGGTTGCCGGGCCGAGCGCACAAAGTCACGCAATGCGGAAACATTGGGGCCATAAACCCCGACGCGAGCGGCATCGACGGGTAACCCGAGGCGCTCCGCCAGTTCCAAATTGATTCCGGCGTCGTCCAGTTCAGAAAGGCTGAATCCCACCACCGGCAGCACGCGGTTTATCCCCGAGGGGGCTACCGGGCGCGGCGGGCGGTGACGTTGCCACGGGCGTTGCGCTAGCTGGAAGAACTGATGCCAATCGCGCTTATCCCACATCGCTCGACCTTCCTTAGGGGGTCAGTCTTGCTCCTATATGGATGCTCAGAGAGCACCCAAGGTCGCCTGTCATTTCGATTTACAGGTGACTTGCACTTCCATATACGCCAGAAGAGGCTCGGAGTCTACAGTGGTGTCCAACTACTACATACGCATTTCGCGCAAACGATACTGGCACTCCTAGAACTAGAAGATGGAACTTGCGAACGAACCGATGAAACCTGCAACCCGTCGGACTGGCTGTATACTGCATGCAGGAAGGCCCGACCGTTCGAACAAAAAATGCCGAAGACCGTCATCGTCATTCACTATCACGAGATCTGGCTGAAAGGCCGGAATCGCAAATTTTTCCTGGGCAAATTCTTGCTTGCCCTGCGGCGAGCATTCGCTGACTTTCCGAGTATGCGCATGCGCCAGCCCGGAGACCGTGTGGTTCTAGAGTTCGGTTTTGACGCGACTTTGGAAGCGATAATCGGCCGGCTGAAGCAGGTTTCAGGTATTGCTTACTTCGCAGTGGCTCGTTCTGTGCAGCGCGGATCGCAAGACGATTTGGAGGCGCTCTGCCAAGCCGCATGGGAGGAAGTAGCGCCACTCGAATTCTCGAATTTCGCCGTTCGCGCGAAACGCAGCGATAAATCCTTCCCCCACCGAGTCGACGAAATTGAAAGGCATGTGGGGCGGTACCTGCTCGAGAAATTGCGTGGAGCCGGCCGTGCGGTCCGCGTGCAGCTCGATGATCCGGAGATGACGTGCAGAATCGAGATCACGCCTGGTCCCATGTTGGTATATGGGAGAAGGATTCCCGGCACGGGAGGGCTGCCGGCGAATACCACCGGGCGAATGGTTTGCCTTTTGTCGGGAGGATTTGATTCCGCGGTGGCCGCTTACAAAATGATGCGCCGCGGCGCCCACGTGACTTTCGTTCACTTCTGGGGCGGTGGGGCGAGGCCCGGTGAATCTTCCGTGCATGTGGCGAGGGCCCTGGTGGAACGGCTGCTGCCTTACCAATTTACGGCAAGGCTGTATCTTGTCCCGTTTGAGCCGATTCAGCGCGAAATCGTGAGCGCAGCTCCTGAGCAATACCGGCTTTTGCTCTATCGGCGCATGATGTTGCGGATTGCAGAGAGAATTGCGCATAGAAACCATGCCCAGGCGATCATAGCGGGCGACAGCTTGGGACAGGTGGCTTCTCAGACCCTGCAGAATATGGTGGCGGTCGGGGCGGCTTCGCCGATGCCCGTCTTCCGTCCACTTGCGGGCGACGACAAACAGGAAATTCTAGCGCTGGCTCGGCGCATTGGCACTTTCGAGATTTCCGAGGAACCGTTTCATGACTGCTGCCCGCTTTTCATGCCGCGCAGTCCCGCTCTCTATGCTTCGGCTGCCGAGCTCGAGGAAGCGGAGGCCGGTCTTAATGTGGTGGAGTTAGTGAAGCAGGCGACTGAGGCGATGGC
>Ga0207106_1107_pt2 | contig 13504 bp, 15 predicted proteins | sample Alteio_BWMinHeat_78_FD_153535 | JGI IMG/M metagenome (GOLD analysis project Ga0207106, IMG submission 153535) | Enriched cells from forest soil in Barre Woods Harvard Forest LTER site, Petersham, Massachusetts, United States -... | ecosystem: Environmental > Terrestrial > Soil > Temperate forest >...
GGACGATGGTTTGTCCTGCCTGGAACCTTCGTACGACTGCCGCCGCCATGATCTCAGCGATGTTACTGGTGCTGAAGCTACTAAACAGGCCCGGGACGGGTTCGGTAGTTGAATGCGCTCTGGGTGGGACTACAGCAACATGAGTGGAAGTCTGCTTCGCTCCAGCTCCGATTGCGGTACGAGAGGCCATGCCAAGCATTGGCTGACTTTCTCTGATAAGTCACAACTGTAACGACTAACAGGTGACCGTCGCTGATGGCCGTCCTCTCAAACGGCACGACTTATCGGGATTTGAGACTGGCAGTCTTGACAGTTATGCCAGGGAGCCAATTACGACTCTACTAAAGCACGTTGCTGCCGCGCCTGCCCGGGATGTTTACCCCAATTCGTACGGAGACGCGTCAGAAGCCAGGAATTTGCGCTTTTGGCCACCGCTGCCGGCTACAACATGAGTGTGTCTTCAATGATGCAGAGTAAGACGTGAACCTACAATGTTTGAGCAGTCCAGACCCGATCGCTGACGCTTGGTTCCACGAATGGCCCCGGAAGTGGACGCGAAACGCACGGTGTGTAATTCGGCAAATTCAAACGTTCTCTAGGGTGCTGCGGCACCGTCGTGTGCCCGTGCGGTCCAAACTAGTCGCTGCTTGCGCAGTCGCCTATATCTTCAGCCCGATTCAACTGATTCCAACATTCCTTCCGGTTATCGGTCAGCTCGACGACCTCTTCGTCCTTTGGTTGGGGACAAAATTGTTGCGAAGACTCACGCCGTCCGGAGTCCTGGCGGAATGTGAGGTTCGCAACGCTCATAGTGCCCTATCTTAATAAGGAATCACGCATTTGGGAGAGTGCAATGACGCCGGACGATGACCAGAGGGCCGTAGGTACGCAAACAAACGTTTTGCTTCCTCCTGGCAGAGATATGGTCTGGATCCCTGGTGGAACTTTTCTAATGGGATCGAATGACCACTACGCGGAAGAAGCGCCCGTCCACTCAGTTACGGTTGAGAGTTTTTGGATTGATAAGTACACTGTGACGAATGAGCAGTTTAAGTCGTTTGTTGAGGCTACAGGTTACACCACTCTAGCAGAACGCCCTCCCAATCCGGTGGATTATCCGGGAGCCAAACCAGACCGGCTTGAGCCCGCGTCAGTCGTGTTCGAGAAACCGCCTGGCCGTGTTGATCTCCGGAATCACTACAACTGGTGGACCTACGTGCGTGGTGCAAACTGGCGTCATCCTGAAGGGCCAGGCAGCTCGATCAGAGACCGGCTCAAGCACCCCGTAGCGCATGTCGCTTACGAAGACGTCGAAACCTACGCAAGATGGGCAGGTAAAGAGCTACCCACCGAAGCCGAGTGGGAGTATGCCGCACGAGGCGGGCTCGATGGCGCCACCTATGCATGGGGCGAACAATTCGCGCCCGGCGGCAGGCAGATGGCAAATACATGGCAGGGCGAGTTTCCGTGGGAAAACCTTCTCACCGATGGATATGAGCGAACCGCGCCGGTGGGGCAATTTCCGCCGAACGGCTACGGACTCTTCGACATGATCGGTAACGTATGGGAGTGGACGATTGATTGGTACAGCGGCCGTCATGTCACAACCAAGAGTTGCTGTGCAAACTTCAACCCGAAGGGAGGAGAGCCCGAGGAGAGTTATGACCCGCATATGCCCTCGATAAAGATCCCCCGCAAGGTGATCAAGGGCGGCTCTTTTTTATGCGCACTAAATTATTGCCAGCGTTACCGTCCGGCGGCACGCATGGCGCAGCCGGTGGACACCTCGACCTGTCACGTCGGCTACCGACTGATTGTCAGGCCACAACACAATTCCAAGGAACATGCAGGTCCCCACACAGTTCAGTTGTAGCGAAGCAAAACTAGACCCAAGAGCGAAGAAGAGGAGGACGCGCGAACATGCCAGAGAAAATAACGGAAAAGCCCAAGCAGCCTAACGTCCTGGTGATCATGGGCGATGACATCGGTTGGTTCAACATCAGTGCTTACAACCACGGAATCATGGGGTACAAGACCCCTAACATCGATCGCCTCGCCAAGGAAGGTGCGATGTTCACCGACTGGTACGGCCAACAGAGTTGTACGGCGGGCCGCGCTGCTTTCATAACCGGCCAGTCTCCGATCCGCACGGGCCTTACCAAGGTGGGGCTTCCTGGGGCTGACCTTGGCTTGCAGCCCGAAGACCCGACGATTGCCGATCTTCTGAAGCCTCTCGGTTATGCAACTGGACAGTTCGGCAAGAACCATCTCGGCGACCGTGACGAATTTCTGCCGACTGCCCACGGATTCGATGAGTTCTTCGGCAACCTCTATCACCTGAATGCGGAGGAGGAACCCGAAAATCCAGACTATCCAAAGGACCCGGAATTCAAGAAGAAGTTCGGACCTCGTGGCGTGCTCCATAGCTGGGCGAATCCTGATGGCACTCAAAAGATCGAAAACACGGGTCCGTTGAACACCAAACGAATGGAGACGGTGGATGAAGAGTTCCTGGCGGCAAGCCTCGACTTTATCGAGCGGGCACAGAAGGCAAACACACCATTTTTCGTCTGGTTTAACTCCACCCGAATGCACGTATTCACACACCTAAAAAAAGAGTCCGTAGGCGTTACTGGACTCGGACTCTATCCAGACGGAATGATTGAGCACGACGGACACGTAGGGCGGTTGCTGAAGAAAATCGACGACCTAGGCATCGGCCATAACACGATCGTGATGTACACCACGGACAACGGAGCGGAAGTGATGACTTGGCCTGATGGCGGCTCGACGCCCTTCCGCAGTGAAAAGGACACAAACTACGAAGGAGGCTGGCGGGTCCCAACCTTGATCCGTTGGCCCGGCGTGATCAAACCAGGAACGGTATCGAATGACATCTTCTCGCACACCGATGTGCTGCCAACTCTACTTGCAGCCGCAGGCGAGCCGGACATCGTCGAGAAGCTCAAGAAAGGACACAAGGCAGGCAATAAAACGTTCAAAGTCCATATTGATGGCTATAACCTGCTGCCCTTCTTGAAAGGCGAGGCGAAAGAAAACCCACGGAAGGGTTTTCTTTATTGGAGCGACGATGGCGACCTGATGGCGCTGCGCGTTAGCCATTGGAAGGTCCATTTCATGGAGCAGCGCGCCCATGGGCTGAATGTCTGGCGGGAACCTTTTGTTTCATTGCGTGCGCCTAAGATTTTCAGTCTCAGAAGTGATCCCTTCGAGCGTGCGGACAGGGATGGGAGCGTGTTTTATGACAAGTGGGCGGCCGACCGGTCATTTCTGCTCGTGCCCGCGCAAGCAATCGTTGGAGCGTACCTGAAAACCTTCCAGGAGTTTCCGCCACGACACAGGCCAGCGAGCTTCAGCATTAACGAGGCTTTGGAGAAGGCGCGACAACAAGAAAAGGCCATGGCCAAAGCGGTTGGTGGCGGGGTGAAATAGGCTTCAGGTTGCTTCGTGCGCGAGTTGCAGCCTCCGTGTTGGTGAATCAGAGCGACAAATAAAGGGTGTGCTTGCACTTCGGGAAAAGAGCATCAAGCAGAGTCGGCGCGTGCCGGACGTGGTTGTGATCGACGCTCGCAAGAATGACATAGATTGATTCTTCAGTTCCTTCGCCTGCGCTAGGTGTGTGGGGTGGGCGGAGCGGGCTACCGGCACGGAGTGACCCCTTTTTCCAGCCGCTCGTGGGAACGTGTGACGGAAATCGGAGACTCAGGTCTTGATAAACGACAGGTGTGTTATCGGAAAGTGGCCACTGATCAGCGTCAAAGCGTAGAAAATCCCGGAAGGCACGTTTTACCTAGGAAATAGTGGGTGGGTCAACTTTAGGGGGGTGTCCCCATATACCCCCCAAGTTCTTGATTACCTGATCTTGTCGGGACTAGACTCCAGCCGAAAAATGGGGCAGGAATTTGTGCCGTGCTTTGTGACATAACCCTGCCTTGGCCTGCAAATCATTTATGGACGGACCACCCCGACACGGATCCGTAGCCGATTGCCGGTTGAGAATAGGCAGGGCGGGGAGCGGGGCCTTAACTGCGATGCGGGCTAGCACAGAGTTGCTGGTTGTGGCAAGATCGGGAGGATTGGAACTGGCACAAGAGGTGGACACAATCCCAGCCAAAAGAAAGCCAGTCACCACATTTTTCACTACACTCGGCAGGGATGCTGCACTGGATTCTCTCTAAGTGCCTGAAGAATAAGCCTACTCCCCGGTAGCTCAATGGTAGAGCGTTCGGCTGTTAACCGAAATGTTGCAGGTTCGAGTCCTGCCCGGGGAGCCAACCTAATTTTCAATCCCTCAATCACTTAGGCGACTTTCTCCAGTTTCGATTTTTGCTGTTTTGGTAGCCCAAGTAGCCCAACTGAGCATTCCAGAGTCGGCAACTTGAATCCGAGGCCAACCTTTTCAGCCCATTCCTTGCGCCATTCAACATCTTCTTTCAACTGCTCCGCATAACGGTCTGTAACATCTTTGTTGGCGTGACCAAGCCACAACTTCTGCAAGTCCCACGGCACGCGGTTCTTTCGCAGGTGCGCAGTTCGGAATCGGCGGAACGAATGAAACGCCTTGCCATCTTCCAGCTTCATATCCCTGCGAATCTTGTCGAGGCCGTCTCGCAGAACGTTGCGCGGTGCCAGCGGTCGGCCCGATTCCGTCTGAAAGAGAAACCCTGAAGTTCCGCCGCCGACACTGGCCTTCAAAAAAGCAGCCAGCGAAGACGGCACGTCGATTTCTCGAACAGCATTGTCGGTTTTCGGAGCCTGAAGGGAGCCACGCCAAACGCTCTGGCGGACCTTGATCGTGGAGAAGTCGCCGGACAGATGTTCGCCGAGTTTCAGTCCGAATGCCTCACCGATACGAAGTCCGGTTCCGGCGAGCAGCGCGAACAGGACCTTATAACGGCCTTTCGCCCTTGCCAGAATTTGCTCAACTTCCGTTGTGGTAAAAGATGGTTTGCGTTGTTTCTTTTCGTCTATGACTGGAAGGCCGATGAAGTAGAAATTCCAATTACGTGGATGAAGTTGCTCGCCCTCGCTCGACACCGCTGACGCAACTACTGCTTTAACGACATGGAAGTAGTTGACGATGGTCTTGTCGGCTAGGCTCGCCTCTCGCATCCTGATGACGAGCTGCTTTGCAACTTCATTTTTGATGTCCGCCAAAGCCGTCTCGCCAATTATTCCGTTCAGCCAGTTCACTGCGGCTTGATAGCCCGCGAGCGTGGCTGGCTTTACTGGCCTACGGTTCTTTCGGCTGACAATTCGTCCGGCTTGCATTTCATCCAACCACCACTGCGCTTGCTGTTTGAACGTGGCGGCAGGAGAGGTGACTTCCACGAAGGTCTCGGGGGAGTCAACCTGCGTCTCACGTATGTGATCTCGCAGCTTACGTTCCGCCATTGTTTGCGTCACTTCGCCGAGGGAGATCACTTTACGAAGACGCTCATGCTGGCCTGGCTGGTCCACCCAATAACGGCCATACTTCGGACACAGACTTTTCTTGTGATTACACCTCCCGTTTTTGCATTTTGCTTTCACGAACACATTTCCGTCCTGACCGATACGGCGCCTCATCGACTTTCCTCTCCGCCTTATCGGTGTCGCTACGGGGAGGATATCACGCGCAGCTTGGCTGCTGCCAAAAGACGAGCCTGTGACGGGTCTTCTCGGCGACGGCAGGCTCGGCGAATGTTTGGGACCCAACGTCCCGCGCAAACAGACGCTCTGGCTGTTCGCTGTCAGAGCGTCGGATTTCGTACATCTATTCATTCCTGAACTCCAGAGGGCAAGGCATTGGAATTCGAAAGGGAGCAGTGCCTGATAAGGGGAATGGGTAAAGGAGCAATGGGATCAGGGAATGGATTCCGCCCTGTGGGTAGTGCAAGGGACGCCGGAATGCGGCGGCAAGCTTGCCGCCGCATTCCGGCGCTGATGGCTCTCGTGTTTGCGGTTGCACTCCTTCATTTTGTTTGCCGCAGGAACTCGCGGAGCAGTGGGTGGTACAGCTTGTAGCGCCCTCGTCCTGTGCGGATCAGCACGCCTTTCTCAACGAGGCGCGCGCGATGCTCTCTGTGGATTTTCCCGGTGAGGTAATGCGCTGGAATATCGCTTTCGGAGAAGCTTGCGAATTGCTGGGCGAGCCCCAGTTCTTTGGCACTCAGTTGGGCAATATCAGCCCGGAATTTCTCGCGACCCAATTGATCGAATATCGCGGGCCAAATCGCTTCGAGTTTGTGTGAATGAATCTGGCCCTCCAGGGTGGATAAACGCTTACAAACGAAAGCAAGAAAGTACGGGTGTCCGAGGGTCTTTTCGTGAAGCCAAGCGGCGATTATCGCGCTTGGATCAGGTGAGGTTCCGAAGACCGATCGCGTATATTCGATGGTCTCTTCGAAGGTAAAAGGCTCCAGATAAACTTTCGTGTAAAACCGCACTGCTGGCTCCGCAAGAGCCTTGGTTTCCGCGAAATAGTCGGGTTTGGCTGAGAAGCAGACACTGTAATTCATTCCTTCGATGCCGAAGAACTGAAACTGGTCTCTGATCGTCAGAGCGAGGTCTGATTTGCTTATGCCGACGTTTTGGAGATCATCCAAAAAGAAGATCGCGCCGTTTAATTGTGCGGGCCGGAAGAAATGGTCCCAGGCTTCCTTGAGCTTGTGTCTGAGGAGAGAACTTCCCGAACTGAGGAACAGGCGGCGGGAGTGACGTTCCAAGCCGACCGCACCGAGATTAAGCCGTTTGAGTCTCCAGTTTCGAAGCTCCGCGCGCAAACGGGCCTCCAGGTTTGGCATAGCCAGCAAGGCATCGCCGAATTTGTCGAGCAGGCTCTCGGCGAGGCGCATGTAGTCGTGAATGTCGGTCGAAGCTGAGAAAAGAATCGGGAGGAACGCAAATGCTGGTTCGGCACACACTGCCGCGAATTTCAGCAGCAAACTGCTCTTGCCAATTCCCCAATCGCCGAGAATCGCGAACGAACTCGTTCGACCTGCCGTCAGTCCTTGTTGCAAGGCCTCGCGGAACGCCTCAATGTGGTGGCTACGGCCAACAAACTCGTCAGGTCTGACTGGGAAATTGGGCTCAGGACGCATGTCGGACCTCCAAAATCACAGGAGCGACGCTTGTCAGCGTATGTTTGTGACTTTCGTGACTTTTGTGACTTTTGGTGGGCTGCACGGTAGGCGGCGTGAACACACGCCGCCTACCGCGCAGATGTGGAAGGATTTATTTGGTGGGTTTTTACTGCTTGTGGGTGGGAGTCCGAGGGGGTTAGTTCGGGGTTTTGGGAATCAGAAGATGGTTCTCAACGAAGGCGTGGTCGCTGACTGCATCGGGCCTGCCGATTCCGAGCTTGATGAATGCAAGCGAGATCCACTCGTTGCATCTCTCGATGATGCAGGCCTCGCCGAGAACGACTTCGTTCCAGACGACGTAATGCGTGAAACCGTTTCCCTCATTTGGCATGAGGCACCTCCAGTTTTTGGCTAATCAGGTTTTTGTGGATAACGGAAAGGATGGCCGGTCAGCGCTCTCTTTAAGGCTCGCGGGTTGCCTGCGCTGGCGAGAAGGCATGCGAGTTCCGCCCGACACGCCGTGCAGTCATCCGGGCTGTAGGCTACATGATGGGAGGGTTGATCGAGGGTAACAGCAAGAAGACCCTCGTCTCCCAGTTCGTCCAATTTCTGGCTCGCATCTTCGGCGGTGAGATTGTGGCTGCAGATGCTGCACGACTCGTCTTGCGGGTCGAAGAGAATCACCATCCTCAGCTCGCGAGGATTCGGCTTTTCGGGCATGAACCACCTCCAGGTTCAAGTTCAGGTTGCGAATTCGTCGGTTGTGGGTTGTTTCGCATTTCCGGTTGCTGGCTCCATCTGATTGTGCAGGTCGTCGAACAGCAAAAATCCCTGCGGATCAGATTTTGCGGCAGCCTCGATGAGCGCGTCGGGTATTCCCAGTTCGCACAGCTTCTCTGGCCGGAAAATCAGTCGCGGATTGGCGCTGCGATCGTCTGGATCGAACATCCGCAGATCAACCAAAGTCGCACCCGGTTTCCGATACGCCGGCCAGTGGGTGTTGTTGATGGTTACTACGCGGTCGTACATGGTTCACCTCCCGATGCCGTAGCCGCATTCCCGCCCGCCGAAGCTGTTGTACGAGCCATCGGGCAGATCGAGGTACACGGCGTAGCCTCGCGGATCACTGTTGAAGTGGTTAAGGACCAAGCCCGCTTGTTCCAGCACGGCCTTGATCCGGGTTTGTAGCTTTTGCTTGCGTCGCTCTTGCCGCTCTGTGAGGCCGCTGTTGCAGGCGATCTCGTTCAAACGATTGAGCGAGGTCGCGAGTCTGCAAAGCTCGGCGGCGTCTTGAGCAGCGTCGCGCTGCGTGCGTTTTCCGACCGACGCGATGTAGGCAGACAAAACCGCCTCCTGCGTATTCACTCGCATGGATTTGCTCCTTATTTGTGGATTTGGGGAGAAGGCTGAGGTGGGATTAAAAGATCCGAGTCAGAGAGGCTTTCGTCTCTCTGACTCGGAGTTGTGGGTGTCGGAATTGTGGGTGTGGCAGCCGGTTATTGGGCAGCTTCGGGCAAGAACTCTTCGATGTTCTTGTATCCGTTGTTGCGCTGACCGACCTTCACCAGGCAGGGAAGATGGAGTTCCATCCCGGCTTCGACCTCGCTCGCCGGAATGTCGTAACCACTCGCTTCCAGACGCTCCGCCAGCTCTTCGGGACGGCCGAACACGCGCACCGTCTCGCCACCGACATCCACCTTGAGAAAAAGAGATTCGCCCTGACGGGTCTTCATGCGATCAATTTTGGCGATGACCGCGTGAACAGGACTCCCTTCCCCGGCGGATGCGGGACGAGACTTGACCAGCGTTGGCTTTGCTGGACTCGGTGAAATGGTCTCCCGAGTGTGGTTGTGTTCTGAGGGTGCGGTGTTCTTAACGGCAATCGCAGCCAGGCGTTCGAGCAACTGGTAGGCGTAAGACGCGGTTTCTTGGTCTTGTGCCTCGTCGTTCGTCACGCGCGCCTGAACCTCGACTTGCACGCTGCCTTTCCCGTCGGTCTGGACGGTGCGCCGGATGCGAAAGATGAGCGGAGACACTTCCGCAGTCGCGGTCTCGAATGCCCTGACGGACCCGTTCCCGTTCGCGGGCGATGAGACCTTGACCTGCGGTGCCAACGCGGTGATCGCCGCCGCGGCAATGTGTTTGCAAATCCGCCCGTCCTGCGCAATGCGCACTTGGAAATCGGGACAGGTGCAAGACCCACTGCCGTGCGGTTCGAGCTTCACCTTGTACGCGGTTCCGCTCTTGTTGGTCACGATGAACTCCGGAAAATCGCCCGCTACGCGCAAGCGACTGGTTTTCATCTCTTCTACTGCCCGGGCCCAGCGATTACCAGCTTTCGACTGCAGCAGGGTGAGCGCCAGGGACGCCGATTGTGGATCTACGAGTTGAGATGCTACTGACATATGGTTTTTCTCCTTTTGTGGATTTGTGGCTGGAATGGCCGATGTCGCTCGCGCGAGATCGGCTCTCCCGCAATCCAGCCGGTGTGGATCGGCGTGGGAGTGCCGCCGAACTTTTGTGGATCAAGGTTTGTGGGTTAAGGGGTTTGTGGGTAAAACTCGATGAACGTTAGAGACGCAACGGCATTAGCAAATGCTGATAGCGGAAGGCGTCAAAGAGAGCGACCTCGGAGATCGCTTCGGGAAACAGCTTCATCGAGACCGTATCGGTTTCAACACTTTTCACATATTGGGTCAAGTAGTGATGGTTGAAGCCAATGTCTCTGGCCTTTCCCGAAACGCGAGTGTGCTCCAGCGCGATGCTGCTTGCGGTGCCGTCGTTTTCGGTTTTGATTGAAACCGGTGAGTGCGAAAGCTCCAGCTTTACTGCTGGGACTTCTGCCTTCCGAGCGGTGGGCGAGAGTCTGGCGAGGCCTTCCAGCAGTTCTTCACGCTGGAAGACCACTTGGGCTTCGAGCGGTGCCTTGGGCAGGACTTTCTCGTAATTCGGGACGGCCTTCCTGCAACTGCAGAGGTTCGTGAAGCGCTATGCCCCGTGCCGATCCCGCACGGGCGATCGGTTGTCCCTAGTTGTGGCTGTCGGCTCGGAAGCTCGGCTGCGGCTGTATGAAAACGCTACCGGACACCGCAAGGTAATCGAGCACTCGAAAGGCGCACCCGAGCCTGCGAGTCTCTACCAAGTATCCACACCCACGCCTCCCATTCGCACCCTCACCCACGAACCCGTGATCCACACCAATCTAAATTCGAGGAGGCCATGAGAGGCCATGAAACTTACGGGTACGGTGTTGAGATGTTCGGCTCGAAAAGTGAGTTCCAGCGGTAAAGAGACTTACGTCACCAACCTGCTGGTGCTGGACCCGGAGAACAGCGGCGGGACGAACTATGCGGTCGAGGTCTGGGATGACAAGCCCCACCATGTCTCGCTCATGTCCGAGGTCGCAGTAACAGTAATCGGCGTCGTGCACAAAGGCGGCGGGGTACCCGCCTTGCGAGCAGTCATGGCGGCGCAGCCGCCGAAACCAGCCGGGGCGGAGGCCCCGGCTGCAGAAACTCCGGCTGCGGCGTAGGCGGTTGCCGCAGCCGCAGGCGAAAGAGAAAAACGGTGAATCTTCGCCGAGATTTCCGGCCCATGTAGTCACGGCAGGGATTCCTTTAACCATTCCGTTACCACCCGTCCCCAGGGACGGGTCATTGGGGACGGGAGCCTGGACGGGTCACCCGTCCCCAATGGGGACGACTCCGGGGGGCAGGCATAAGTCATGCAGTCAGTTGAAACGATGACCGAACGAATTCTGTACTGGCTTTCACTCAACACCCAGGTGCGGGCGCTGGCTGAAAGGCTGCTCGAAAGGTTTGCCGTAACAGTGGGCGATCTGCCAGCCAGCGCCGCCCATCACCACGCCGAGCCCGGCGGTCTCTACAGGCACTCTTTGGAAGTGGCTCTGAAAGCCTTGGAAGAGTTCGAAGGGAACATGAAGATGGAGCGGCGGCCAGACGGCAGCGTCGATAGCTTTCGCAGTTCCCACAACCGCCCGCGCTGGCAATATGCGACGTTCATTGCCGCGCTCTGCCATGACCTGGGAAAGCTGTTCGAGTTGGAGGTGCGCGGCAAGGGTGAAACGTGGTGCCCACTCGATGAACCTTATGCCGAGTTCGGCAGGCGGACGAAAACGCCAGTCGCGAGCTGGCGTCCTGACCGTCAGCATGGCGCACATGCGTATGTTTCCGGCTTCCTCATGCACCACGTGCTTACTCGGCAGGACATCGCATTTATGGGTCTGCCGCGCGTACTGCATCTGGGATCATGCCTCGCAGAAGCGCACAGCAAAGAATCAGCCAGCCCCCTGTCGCAGATGGTCAGCCGGGGCGATCAGGCGAGTGTCGAGCAGGCCCAGCCCGCCATCGCTGTCCAGCCCGACAGCAAGGTCGGCCACTTACTGCAGACGTTGCAGGAATTGATTGCGAACGGCGAGATTGGCGTCAATGGCCCCGGTGCTCAAGTTTACGTTGAGGGAGATAAGGCCGCAGTGGTTGTGCCCATATCTATCGCCATGGCACGAGATCGGCTGGCCGCCAAACAGATCGTGCTGCCGCCGAATATCAATCTCTATAACTTGCTTCGCAGTGCCCGGCTGGTAGATGCCGATCAAACCGGACGCAGCGTTCGACAGATCAAATTGCAGGGCAGGCAGGGACCCATCTCGCTTAGTGCCCTGATCTTTCCCACAGACAAGGTCGTACCCAAACAGATTTTAGCCACTCTGTCCCCTACCCACTTTGAAGTCGAAACGGAGCCTGCGCCCCAAGCGACGCCTGTTGTCGAGGGCTAGGCTCACGGAGAAAAGACATGAACACTCTTATCGCCAATCAATACGGCCGAGTCCAAGGCGAAGCGGGCAGCTGTGGGCTGACGTTATGCGTAACGGCTCAGACGCCGCGCCGGGAGTCGGTCCAGCTTCAAACCTGCGTGGACTCGGTCGAGCAGCAGCTCCATCTGCTCGCCATCCTGCGCGCGGTCGAGCGGCGGATCGAGCAGTTCCAATTGCGCGACGGCAAGGCAGGCGAATCTGCCGAGCAGCAGAGCCCTTTCGACGAGACCGTCTGCAACGAAGGCGATCTCTTCACCTCAAACGGCTCTTCTTCGAAAAACAAAATCTATGGACGTTTTTCCCAGTTCCTCGTCTACGAGCAATTCGACCAAGGCCGGCTGCGGGTCTTCTTCGCCGTTCGCGACGAGGCCAAGCGCGTGGCTCGTTTCGACCTCCATCCCGGCGAGGTTCAGGCTCTGCACGCTTTAACCAAGCGTGCCCTGTTCACCTGCAAGCAGGTTGATCTGCTCTTGCGCGATGACATGTCGCTGAGCGTCGCCGTTAACGTCTCCTGCCACGGCTTGCGATTCGACGTGCAGACTCCCTTGTGGCGCTCAGAGTTCGTCATCAGCAAAGCGAACGATCTGGCGACTCTCGCCGTCTTCACGCGTCGCGCCATCAATCAGGAAAAGACAATTCCGATCAAGTTCGGAGTAGAGGTCAATCAACTTAGCTTGCGGAGACGGAATGACGGGCAGGTGCTTGCCGAGTTCGAGCACGACGGCGCGATAGAGCGTATCGCACTCTCAACTCTGCAACTTTACGAACTGGAAATCCTGACGCAGTTCGCGCTGCATCGCGCTTTCGAACCATCGGGTTTCGCCGCTGGAAGTCCTCTGCCGCCTGGAACAGCAATAGCGGCCTAAAATCGCGTAACTCACGCTTCCGGTTTTACTCCCACAAACCTTTTCTCGACCCACAAACCCTGAAATCAACCACAACCGCATTCACGCGAGAAATCGCGCGGGTGTCGGAATCCACAAAAAGGAGTCTTGGCTATGAGTGTAATCAACACCAATCAGCTCAAATCGGCGCTCGAAAGGCTCTGCCTGGTAGTGCCGAAGCGAGCAACCTTGGCGGTGCTGGAAAACTTACGATGGCGCTCTACAAACGGCCATCTGGAGTTGACCGCCACCGACCTGGACAACCGTCTGCACATCTCCATCCCCTTCGTGGGAGAAGCCGTCGACAGCGATGTCGATGTGCTAATCCCGGCGAAGGAGCTGTGCCAACTCGTCAAAACCGAATCGGCCTCGAACCTGAAGATTCAAATCCGCAATGGCAAGTGTGAGGTCAGCGCCAGCAAGCGCACAGTCGTTCTTTCGTGTGCCGAATCGAGCAGTTTCCCCGAAGCTCCAGATGGGGAAGCGAAGCCGCAAGGCCAAATCCTCGGATCGGCATTCGATGGGGCACTGCGCCGCGCTCTGTTCTGCGTCTCTACTGAATCGGGGCGCTACAGCACCGATGTCCTCAAACTTGAACTGCGCGGCTCGATCTTCCGGATAGTCGGAACCGATGGTCACCGGCTATCGGTTGTCGAAGGCACGGCCAGAACGACAGGAGACTCCACGTTTTGGGTGCTCCT
>Ga0207106_1114_pt1 | contig 12968 bp, 11 predicted proteins | sample Alteio_BWMinHeat_78_FD_153535 | JGI IMG/M metagenome (GOLD analysis project Ga0207106, IMG submission 153535) | Enriched cells from forest soil in Barre Woods Harvard Forest LTER site, Petersham, Massachusetts, United States -... | ecosystem: Environmental > Terrestrial > Soil > Temperate forest >...
TTTTTTATCAGTTGAAGTACAAACCTCACAATCGCATGCTATCATTGGTACTCCACTGCTGGTTCCTGTACCAAGAAAAGTTATTTTAAGAGAAGGATAACTCACGATTAAAAATACGAAATAAGAAATCAGGAGGCTGAAATCGGAGATAAAACAGAATTCTAACCATCATTTCTTTCGATTGTCAACTTCGATCTGATTGCTTCAAATAATTTATTCGATTCTTCTGAAAGCATCACTGGTTGAATATCCAGTTGGGGCATAAGATCAATAAGTGTATTAATGCGGCCTTCTGTTTGCAAAAATTTATTCAATACCACCACTTTTTTTTGTTCCAGTATGCAATAACCACTTTGGAATGTTCCCCGCTCATAACGGATGACATAGCCGGCTTCGTCTACAATTTTCTCCAATTTATCAAGAGTGGTTTGTGTGTATTTCATATTGTGAGTTGTGAATTGTCAATTGTGAATAAAATAGGCCTTGCAAAAATAACTTTAAGTATTCAGTAGAAGCTTTTATTAGTCTCTTAATTTCCACATCCCACTCACAATTCACCATTCACCACTCATTTATTTACTCTGCATTTTTATAACCGGCACAATCATTTCTTCAAGACTTACCCCGCCGTGCTGAAAGGTATTGCGATAATAGTTTACGTAATAATTGTAGTTATTCGGATAACAGAGATAGCCGTCTTCTCTTGCAAAAATGAATGATGAGTTTACGGTTGGTACCGGCAAACCCGCCAGGCGCGGATCGCGAAAGGCAAGGACGTCCTTTGGTTCATAATTGAGATTACGGCCATGTTTATAACGAAGATTGGTCGTAGTTTGTTTATCACCCACAACCTTATATGGAGTCTTTACCCGTATACTCCCATGATCGGTTGCCAATACGATCTTAATATTTTTATCAGCAATTTTTTTAAACGCCTGGTGGAGTGGTGAATGTTCAAACCATGAAGCGGTAATACTTCTATAACTCATTTCATCCCCGGCCAGTTCTTTCAGTACTTCCATTTCCGTGCGGGCGTGGCTGAGCATATCCACAAAATTGTATACGATCACATTTATATCATTGGTCAGCAGGTTATGAATATTATTCACCAAATCAAGGCCCGCCTGGTTATTCACAACTTTTGTATAAGAATACCTGAGATTTTCTTTTCCCAATCTTTTTAATTGCGCTTTGAAAAATTGTTCTTCGTGTAAATTCTTTCCTCCTTCCTCGTCATCATTTTTCCATTCGGCAGGAAATTTTTTTTCAATCTCAGTGGGAAGCAAGCCGGCGAAAATAGCATTTCTTGCATATTGGGTTGCTGTTGGTAAAATGCTATAAAAAGTATCTTCTTCCAATATCCGGAAACTTTCTGAAAATATGGGTTGTATAGCCTTCCATTGATCAAACCTCAGGTTATCTATCAGCACAAAAAACAGCGGTGTTCGTTTTTCAATATGCGGCAACACTTTAAATTGAAACATGGTATGACTCATCACAGGGCCTTCCCCGCTCTTAGGATTTATCCACGAAGCATAATGCTTCGAAACAAATTTGAAAAATTCAGTATTGGCCTCACTCTTTTGTTGCTGCAATACTTCCTGCATTTCGGGACTATCACTTTTTTGCATTTCCAGCTCCCAATACACGAGTTTTTTATAAATATCCATCCACTCATTATGATCAGGATTGCTGTTCAGTGCCATGAACAAATTGCGGAACTGTTGCTGATACGCCGTTGTTGTTTTTTCCGCGACCAGCCTCCGGTTATCGATTATTTTTTTTAAGCTTAGCCAGACCTGGTTAGGGTTTACCGGCTTAATTAAATAATCACTGATCTGGCTGCCGATCGCTTCATCCATCAGGTTCTCCGTTTCATTTTTTGTGATCAGGACAACAGGCAGCGAGCCATTCACTTCTTTGATCTTAGCCAGTGTTTCGAGCCCTGTAATACCAGGCATCGTTTCATCAATCAGAACTACATCTACAGGATTTTCTTTTACAAAATCAATGGCATCAAAACCATTGGTCAGCGTTTGCACTTCATAACCTTTCCCTTCTAAAAATAATTTCTGCGATTGCAAACTTTCAATCTCATCATCTACCCAAAGAATTTTCGGAACTGCCATTAATTTTAAGTTTAGTTTTTATGTACCCAACTATACCTCTTTAATCACCTATGGTTGCGTCGCACACTCCGAAGGAGTCCCTTTGGACTTGTACTTCCATACCACTAATCAGCAAAATCATTGAATCATTCTTTATCAGCTTCGTCAACTGTCAAATTTAGTTTATTAAACCCAGCTATTGTAGCTTTGGCGACTGTCTTCAAAAGGGGTTTAACAAAAACACAACAGCATGGCGTTTGTGCGAAAGATAATCAACGATCCTGTTTACGGTTTTATCACAATCGACCATCCACTCATACTTAGTATCATTGCTCATCCATATTATCAGCGTCTTCGCCGTATCCATCAAATGGCATTTGCTCATTTGGTTTACCCGGGCGCCGTGCATTCACGATTGCATCATTCACTCGGAGCCTATCATTTAATGAGCTGTGCCCTTATGGAGTTAAAAAATAAAGGAACAACCATCACACCAGAAGAAGAGCTGGGAGCAAAGGTTGCTATACTGCTTCATGATATTGGGCATGGCCCTTATTCACATGCGTTAGAAAATGAATTGATCTCTCATGTCAACCATGAAGAAATTTCTTTGTTGATCATGCAAATCATGAATGAAGAATATTCCGGCCAGCTGCAAACAGCCATTGATATTTTCAGAAATAACTATCCTAAACATTTTTTACACCAGCTTGTTTCGGGCCAACTTGATGTAGACCGCATGGACTATCTGTCAAGAGATAGTTTTTTCACGGGCGTAACGGAGGGTGTTATCAGCTATGATCGCATTTTAAAAATGCTGGTGGTAAAAAATGATGAACTGATGATCGAAGAAAAAGGAATCTATTCTATTGAAAAATTCCTGGTGGCCCGAAGACTTATGTATTGGCAGGTATATTTACACAAAACAGTAATGGCGGCCGAAATGCTGTTGGTTAAAATTATCAGGCGTGCAAAATATCTTTTGAAAAAAAATGTTTCAACTGCCGCTGCGACGGAGGCTTTGAATTTTTTTTTAACTAATCCTGATCATCAATCGATCAAAGACCACCTTGATCTGTTTTGCAATCTTGATGACTACGATGTGATGTGCACGATTAAAAACTGGAGCAATCACCCTGATAAGATTTTATCAACCTTAAGCCGGTGTTTGGTTGACAGAAAATTATTTAAAATAAAAATCCAGGCAGAGACGTTTGATGAAAAATCAATAAGAGAAAAAAAATGTGAAGTGATCGAACGATTACAGATCACCGAAGAAGAAGCCGCTTATTTCGTTTTTACAGGTGAAGCTACCAATACGACCTATGATCTCCGTGATGAAAGAATAAATATTTTATTCAAGGATGAAGTTGTAAAAGATATATCAAAAATTGACAATGCCCTTATTCATCAACAATTGGCTGGCCCTGTTAAAAAATATTACATTTGTTATTATCGAAGTCAGGAAGTCATTGGTCAGTAGTCATTAAACCTGTCATCATGATACCACTTGAAGAATTGGACGTATACAAAGTCTCGATGGAAATAGGAGATTTGATATGGGATAAAGTTGAAAAATGGCCGGCTTTTGCCAGAGATACTTTAGGGAAACAATTTGTCCGTTCTGCAGATTCCATTGCATTGAACATAGCAGAAGGTTATGGAAGATATTTTTATAAAGAAAATAAAAATTTCTGTTTTTATAGCAGGGGGTCGGGTAAAGAGACAAGTTCAGCGTTGAAAAAAGCCATAATGAGAAAACTTGTTTCGAAGGAAGAAAACGACCTTATTGAAACAAAACTAATTTCTTACTTCAAACTTATAAATGGTTATATCAAATCAATTGGTAGTGTAAAATCGGATGGAGAATCCGAAACACCTATCAATGACAAATGACCACTGACTCAATGACTATGCAATTTTCCGCCTCACAAATAGCTTTGCTCATAAATGGTAAGATAGAAGGCGATCCAAATGCTTCAGTAACATCATTCGGAAAAATTGAAGAAGCAGAGCAGGAACAACTCGCATTTCTTGCTAACCCAAAATATGAAGATCATTTATATACATCCCGTGCGTCGATTATTATTGTAAACGATTCGTTGCAGTTAAAACAAAATGTAGATGCGACCCTGATCCGTGTACCTGACGCTTATACGGCTTTTGCGATGCTTCTTTCCAAATACCAGGAAATAATGACGCAGCAATTGAATGGTATTCAGCAGCCTTGTTATATAGCAAAAACTGCCGGTTACGGACAAAATGTTTTCATTGGTGCATTTGCTTACCTGGGAGAGAATGTGATTTTGGGTAACAACACAAAAATTTTTCCAAATAGTTTTATCGGCGATAATGTTAAGATCGGTAACGATACGATCATTCACCCGGGTGTTAAAATTTATAAAGACTGTGCAATCGGAAACAATGTGATCATTCACGCCGGCACCGTAATTGGCAGCGATGGTTTTGGTTTTGCACCACAGGCTGACGGGAGTTTTAAAAAAGTGCCGCAGATCGGGAATGTGATAATCGAAGACAATGTAGAAATTGGTGCTAATACTGCAATTGACAGAGCAACGATCGGCTCAACAATTATAAAAGCGGGTTCGAGGATTGATAATTTAATCCAGATAGCGCATAATGTGGAGGTGGGTAACAACACCGTGATTGCAGCACAAGCCGGCATCAGTGGAAGTACAAAAATAGGCAGAGGTGTTATGATCGGCGGGCAAGCTGGAATTGTCGGCCATTTACAAATTGGAGATGGCGTTAAAATAAATGCACAAAGCGGAGTCAGTAAATCTATAGAGGCCGGCAAAGCAGTTACAGGTTCGCCTGCATACGACTACACGGCCGCCCTTCGTAGCCAGGCTCTCAGCCGCAATCTTCCCGGTTTGGAAAAAAGAATAACAGAATTGGAGTCGTTGGTCAGGCAATTGATGGGAGAAAAGGTCGACTGATTCCGCATGTGGCGAACTTTCAGTCTCTTAACTCTTTCGTTTGTTTTCCTGCAACATCGAAAAAAAGGTTAACAAAAAAAATCAAAAAAAATAATAATACGCCCGATAGTATTCACTGATAATGTTATCATGTTTACAAAAGGCAGGTTTCCAATGATAGGTAATGAGCATGATATCATCTTTGACTTTAAAACAGTTCGCGGGAATACATTAACGGAGCCTTTGAATTCTTAAAAAAAATTTCTGAAAGAAAGTGGATAGCAAAGCTCCAATGCCTGCATTTTAATTTGTCGGATAAAGTTTCTAAAAGATAAATACAGTTTACAAACAAACAATTGTCAAAATATTATTTTACCTTTTAAAAGCGAAATCTGTTAGTTATCTTCAATCAATAACTAACGTTTTAATGACTATAGACTAAAAAGAGTTCTCCCTATCTTTGTCCGCATGATAACAGAAACGAAAAAGAAACTTTATACTGATAATACAACTACGGATTTTAATCCTGACAAGCAGCACACGCTCCGGTCTGAAGTAAATATTTCAGGCACGGGTCTTCACACGGGTGTGTTAGTTGATATGGTATTAAAACCTGCTGTTGCCAATTTTGGTATGCAGTTTCAACGCAGTGACTTACCCGGAGCTCCTGTTATTAAAGCAGATTGTGACCTTGTTACTGATACCAGTCGCGGCACTACTCTTGAAAGTAATGGAATAAAAATAAATACCGTAGAGCACATACTGGCTGCCTTGGTGGGAATGGGAATTGACAATGTTCTTATAAGCTTGAACGGCCCGGAGGTACCTATTGTAGATGGCAGTTCAGGACCGTTTGTAGAACTTGTCGAAAAAACGGGCGTGGAAGAACAAGAAGCAGAAAAAATTTGGTATGCGATAGATCGGAATATTTCATATAAAGATGAAAAGAAAAACGTTGAGCTTATTGCCGTTCCTGCCGATGAATATTCAATAACTACTTTAATTGATTTTAATTCTCCCGTATTAGGTACACAACATGCAGGTTTAAAACATATCCGCGATTTTAAAAATGAAATTGCACCCTGCAGAACATTTTGTTTTTTACATGAGCTTGAAATGCTCCTGGACAATAACCTCATAAAAGGTGGTGATTTTGATAATGCAATTGTAGTGGTTGATAAGCCGGTTGATTCTAAAGAAATGGCGAGGCTGGCAAAAGTGTTCAGAAAAGAAAAAATAGAAGTAAAGAGTGAAGGTTATTTAAATAATATTGAATTGCGTTTTCCCAATGAGCCTGCCCGTCATAAACTTTTAGATGTAGTAGGTGACCTTGCATTAACCGGGTATCCCGTCAAAGCTCACATTATTGCCAACCGTCCCGGCCATAATAGTAACGTTGAATTTGCAAAAAAGATCAAACAATACGTCAAAAAGAACAGGAACAATATCGGTATTCCCTGTTATGATCCAACCAAATCTCCTGTTTACGATCTTCAATATATAGAAAACAAACTACCGCATCGTTTTCCTTTTTTGCTGGTGGATAAGATCATTGAAATAAGTGACAAGCATATCGTAGGAGTAAAAAATGTAACTTTCAATGAATGGTTTTTCCAGGGCCATTTTCCCAATAACCCTGTAATGCCCGGAGTATTACAGATAGAGGCACTGGCTCAAACGGGGGGAATATTGGCAATTAACCTTGCTGGCGAGGGACAGTATGACACGTATTTTTTAAAGATTGATAATTGTAAATTTAAAAACATGGTAAAACCCGGTGATACACTTTTATTGAAAATGGAATTACTGTCACCGATTCGTCGTGGTATTGTTGAGATGAAAGGAACTGTGTATGCAGGCGGGAAGATCTGCACTGAAGCTGTAATGGTAGCCCAAATAGTGAAAAGATAACCCTTATTAATGCAAACAAAATTGAATGGTTGAACGAATTTGTTTCAACCATTTTTTTGTTCTCAGAATTCTTCAAAAAAAGATCAAAAAACCCTCATAATTCTTTCTTCAAAAAGCACATAAGCCCTATCTATTTCGTACATTTGCAGGTCTTATTTTTTTCCCGAAGGGATTCCTTTGGAAAGATAAAAAAAGAGAGCTTTTCCCCTTTTATGAGCGTAGAAATAAACGAAGAAAAAATTCAAGCCAGCAATGGCTACGGTGCAGAAAGTATCCAGGTATTAGAAGGTTTAGAAGCTGTTCGCAGACGCCCCGCTATGTATATAGGGGACACCAGCGAAAAGGGTTTGCATCACCTGGTATATGAAGTGGTTGATAATTCCATTGACGAAGCCCTGGCTGGTTATTGTAAAAATATTGTTGTCAATATTCACGAAGACAATTCTATTTCGGTTCAGGACGATGGCCGGGGCATTCCTACGGGCATCATGCAAAAAGAAGGACGTAGCGCATTAGAAGTTGTAATGACCGTACTGCATGCAGGTGGTAAATTCGACAAAGATTCATACAAAGTTTCCGGTGGCTTGCATGGCGTGGGTGTCAGCTGCGTAAATGCATTGAGTAAAAAACTTCATGTATTGGTTTACCGGGAAGGCAGGATCTTTGAACAGGAGTATAAAATTGGCGTTCCTGAATATGCTGTAAGATCTATTGGCGACAGTGGGCAAACGGGAACTACCATTCATTTCTGGCCTGATGATTCAATTTTTACAGCTACTGTTTTTAAAAAAGATATTCTTGAAGGTCGTCTTCGTGAACTTGCTTTTTTGAATAAAGGCGTTCGCATTGTCTTAAACGATCTCAGGGAAAAAGAAGATTCAAATATTGTTTACTCAAAAACTTTTTACAGCGAGGGCGGTATTGTTGAATTTGTAGAAATGCTGGATGCAAATGCAGGTCGTAACCCTTTAATCCCGAAAGTTATTTTTGTAGAAGGTAAAGATGAACTGACCAATGTTTCCGTTGAAGTGGCTCTTATGTATAATGATAGTTATAGTGAGCACATTTATTCTTACGTAAATAATATTAATACAATTGAAGGTGGCACACATGTTTCCGGTTTCCGTCGGGCATTGACCAGGGTTTTTAAGAGCTATGGTGATAAAGAAGGAATGTTTGAAAAAGCAAAGGTTGAGATAGAAGGCGACGATTTCCGCGAAGGTTTAAGTGCTATCATTTCTGTAAAAGTTCCTGAACCTCAGTTTGAAGGACAAACAAAAACAAAGCTTGGTAACAGCGAAGTAATGGGTGTTGTAGATTCAACTGTTTCGAAAGTTTTGGAAGCACATCTTGAAGAAAACCCAAGAGAAGCAAAAAATATCATTAATAAAGTGATCCTTGCAGCACAGGCAAGAGCAGCAGCAAGAAAAGCAAGAGAATTGGTACAACGCAAATCCGTTTTGAGTGGTGGTGGTTTACCGGGAAAACTTGCTGATTGTTCGGATCGTGATCCTGAACGCTGTGAATTATTTTTAGTTGAAGGTGATAGCGCAGGCGGTACAGCCAAACAGGGTCGTGACAGGAGTTTCCAGGCTATTCTTCCATTGCGTGGAAAAATTCTGAATGTTGAAAAGGCCATGGAGCACAAAATCTATGAGAATGAGGAAATCAGGAATATGTATACCGCTTTAGGAGTAACAGTAGGTACTACTGAAGATCCAAAAGCTTTAAATATAAATAAACTTCGCTATCACAAACTCATCATCATGACAGATGCTGATGTTGACGGAAGCCACATTGCAACACTAATTCTCACTTTCATCTACCGGTATATGACGGAGTTGGTTGAACAGGGTTATGTATATATTGCGCAACCTCCTCTTTACTTAGTAAAAAAAGGAAAAGAGCAGGCTTATGCCTGGAATGAAGATCAACGTAAGGCATTGGTGGAAAAAATTGGCGGTGGCAAAGATGACTCTGTTGGTGTACAGCGCTATAAAGGATTGGGTGAAATGAATGCGGATCAACTCTGGGAAACGACCATGAACCCCGGTTCAAGAACGCTCAAACTGGTAACGATCGAAAGTGCAGCAGAAGCAGACCGGGTTTTTAGTATGCTAATGGGCGATGAAGTAGCCCCGCGGAGGGACTTCATTGAAAGTCATGCCAGGTATGCAAAACTGGATGTGTAGATAAAATGGTAAACATTCCTTCTATTAGAATTATTTATTATTGATTATTAATTCTTGTCTTGAAGTCGCTCAATAAAGTACCCTCAATAATCAAAAATAAATAATTAATAATCAATAATAATTCGGTTGTTAAAAACTTTCTCCCGTTTAAAACCTCCAAAATCACTAATTTCAGGTATTACTAACCGTAAAAACTTTGACCATGGCAGACGTTCAACTTACAGCGTATAATGTAAAAACCAAAGAAAAAGGCGTTCCTATTCTTGATGCAGTGATCACCAAAACAGCCAAGGGGGCTTATATGGTCCAGGGACATGACGGGAAAGGTAACAAACTTACAACCCTGGTAAATGAAGAAAAAGCAATGGCAGCTATAAAAGCAGGTATCGCCAAACAAAGCTGGTAATATGTCTGCAATTATAAATGTACGGGGTGTCGATCGACACCTTTTGTCGTTTCCTGCTTCCTTATTCAGGTTTATTGTTTCACAACTCTAAACGTTTTTGTATTCGTTCCTTTGGCCTCAATCATATACATTCCCGATGCAAACTTGCTTTGTTGAAGATCAATAATTGTTTTTTGAACAAATCCTGTTGCGATAGTTTGTGTTCGCTGAACAAGCTCACCTTTTATGTTATACACTTTAAGATTCATTACTGCTCCTGTATTCTCCTGAAAAATAAAACTAAAAATGCCTTTGGAAGGATTAGGATAAACCCGCCAGGTTATCTCGTTATCAAAAACTACCGGTCTTATTTCTGAATAATAAAAACTTCCATTATTTTCTATAATCTTTAACCGATAGTAGCGAACTCCCGATTTATTGTTTTCTGCGTCTGTAAAATGGTAATCCTGTGAACCAGGCGAACTGCCATGACTTGCCTCCTGGCCTATTTTTACAAAATTATTGCGCTGGTAATCCAGAGAGGTTCTCGCTACTTCAATTTCATAACGATCAATACCTGACTCATCACCGGTTTTCCATTCAAGTAATACTTCATTATCCGGTTGCCTGGAGGCAGTGAACGAAATAAGCTTGAGAGGAAGTGGAATAAGACCGGTGAAGCCACCATTGTTCAACCAAAATTCTGAAAAATCTTTTACTCTGAATTCCGCATAATACCCTTTGTCAAAAGGAACCTTTACGGCCTTTGAAGAATTAATGAATGACCATGTTCCACTTAAATCATTTGACAACGTTCCATCTTCTTTAGAACGATTTGCAGGTTCTGTGTATTTCGAAACTCCTAATTGGTAAGCGCTTGAAGGCTTGCTGCATGAAGAGCATCCCGTAGCATTTAACAATGCCTCTGTTTCATTGTCCAGAAAATAAAAACGAACAATTGCCGAATCAGTTAAATTGTTAGCCGGTATAATAGTTATATTTCTGTCATGATAATATTGGTTGGCCTTATATCGAACAGCACCCGTATTAATGAATGCCTGCACATTGGTGCTGCCCATGTTTTGGTTATTAGGCTGAATAGAAGCCACCAGTTTTCCGCCTGATGTAAAATCAATCCACGAATTACCACCTGAAATAGTTTGATTAATTGGTGAAGCGAGAGTAACTCCATTGTAAATACCCATCGTGTTATCGTAAATATGAATGTCATCAACAGCAATACCTTCCCTGTTTACCGCGGGATCAGAATTCATGACGATGCGTAAGCGAAGTCTTGAAAGCCCTGTTGGCAAAGCCGTTGTTGCTACATGCCATCTTGTATAATTTTGAATATTCCATAATTGATCGCCGGAATAATTTTTATTATACCAGTTCGTACCACTTCCTGATGTACCCAATTTAGTCCATACAATTCCATCCGCAGAATACTCTATCCATCCGCCATCACATAAACTGGCTCCGCAATCCTCAAGATCAAGAGCTATGCTAAGACTCAGCGTTGGAATTGTCATACTACTGATATCAAAGCAAGGAGAATAGAGATATGACAATTCAAGATCATTATAATTTCCGGCCAGTCTTGTTTTCCATGCTTTACTTCCGCTTGCTGCCGAATTTATTTTATTCGAAGCAGGCGTGCCATATTCCCAGGAACTTTTTACACCCGCTGAATACCATGAGCCGTTTCCACTTTCAAAATTTTCCAAATAAGGAAATGAGCTAATAACAGGTGAATTAACAATCGTACTATTTGCCGTGTCATTCAGCCTGTAGGAATCGGTAGGATAATCAACCCAAACCTGGATAGTATGTGTGCCGGTTGCTGCCAGGTTTGCTGTTGCTGTAAATGTATATTGTGCCGTTATATTTCCACCTATTGATGGGATAACTTCGGTTACGATGGAACCTCCGTCAATTCTAAATTTAACAGGGATGTTTGAAATAGTTGTATTCACGCTATTTCGAACAGAAACTTTTATGGGCGTTGTTCCATTCAACCCGCAGCTGTTTACAATGGGTGTATCAATACTGATCATTTGTATATCGTCGATTGCACGGTATAAATGAATATCGTCAAATGTATAGCCTCCGGCATTCTCAGGGTCAACAGCAGGAAGATAGCCAACTTCGCCCCAGCGTATTTGAAACGAAGGTGTGAAGTTCTTCCCTGCATTGAGAAGCAGGTGTGATAATTCAATACTCGATGTTTTTTTATAAATACCCGGATCATTTTGGTTGGCAAATAAATCATAAGCAGATATCCACGATGAGGTATCGCTTGCTCTTATCCAAACGGCATTGGCACTTCCGGGGGGCTGACCATGATTGTTGTAATAAAAATCTAATCGTATATCATCTGTATTCGCATCATAGGTTGAAAAATTAAAAGTTCCAAATAAATAATTTGTATTAGTTGAAGGATAAATATACCGGTCCACATCCAGGGTAATTGCATTGTTACCGGAATGAGCAATACCCGTATTAACAAAACTGCGCAGGCGCCCGTTTACGGACGAATTACTAAAATCAAACCGGTCAAGATTAGTCAACCCTGTTAGAGCAGTTTTAAATTCCTGCGGGGGGGGCTGCATCGAAATCTTCTGAAAACAGTGCAGTTAAGTCTATAGGTTGATTATCGAGTTGTTTTACAATAACAGTTAACGTATCATTTGCCTTCACTGTGTCTGGGGCATAATCCACAACAGCTTTTAGAATATATGTGCCTACCGGAGAAAAATCATACGTCGCCGTAAATGTATGCGTGTATGTTGTACCTCCGCTTACAGAACCTGAAACATGTTCACTGATCCATGCGCCGTTGTTCACTGAATATTTAACATCAAAATTGCTAATGGCAACATCGTCCAGGTTTTTGATACGGATTTTTATTTGCGTACTGGCACCCAGTTCTGAAGACGTAAATTTTCTGCCGGAAAGAGGTGCCAGTATGGAGTCAAGCTTCAGATCATTGTCGGAAATATTTCCAGAACAAGTTCCCGTATTAGGCTGTCTTGAAACCGCAACGGATCTTCTCCCAGGGTTTCCATTCAACCTTGCTCTTACAGCTACCCAGTAAACCGAGTCCTTTGATAAACCGCTGAATGTATATATTGTATCGGTAATTATAGCCATTGATTGCATATCATCATCGCGCAACATAAACACCTCATAATCGGTAGCGCCCGGTATGCTTTTCCAGTTGATATTAATATATCCCTCACAAGTCGGGGTAACCAAGTTGACAACAGGCAGACCTAAAATGGTAAAATCATTACTAACACTTACGGCACCGGTTATGTTATTAGTAAGTTTGATTTTTGCTTTATCTGTTGTAATGTTTGTAATGATCCATTTTTTTTGACGGAGGTTTCCTGCAATAGAACTGTTTATAGTTGCCCAGGTTGCTCCATCA
>Ga0207106_1115_pt2 | contig 12624 bp, 12 predicted proteins | sample Alteio_BWMinHeat_78_FD_153535 | JGI IMG/M metagenome (GOLD analysis project Ga0207106, IMG submission 153535) | Enriched cells from forest soil in Barre Woods Harvard Forest LTER site, Petersham, Massachusetts, United States -... | ecosystem: Environmental > Terrestrial > Soil > Temperate forest >...
TGGAAAGCACGCCTACGCTGACCGGCGCGATGGCCGACCACCGGCTTCCGATTCGTTGCGGCGAAATGGAGCTTTTCGCGCACGCTCTCGCCGCTGGTCTTGGCGTTCCGCTACAAAGCACAGGCTCGGGCATCTCGAATTCTCGCGTTCCGGATCAATGGCTGAAGGCTATGACTCGGGACCTGCAAAGCCATCTCGGGACTTCTCTGATTGTGGCCGGCGCTTCGCAACCGCCGGCTGTGCACGCGCTTGCGCATGCAATGAATGCGGCTCTCGGCAACGTGGGCCAGACCGTCATTTACACCGATCCCATCGAGCTAAGCGCTGAAAACGATTCGCTGCCGGAACTGGTGAAAGAAATCGAGGCTGGGAAAGTTTCAATTCTGTTCATCCTCGGCAGCAATCCGGTCTTTACCGCGCCTGCCGACCTGCAGTTTGCGCAACAAATCTTGAAGGTGCCGCTGCGCATTCACTTCAGCCTCTACAATGACGAGACCGCCGAACTCTGCCACTGGCACATCCCCCAGACACATTTCCTGGAATCCTGGAGTGACGCTCGCGCCTATGACGGTACCGTGGGCATTGTTCAGCCGTTGATCGCTCCTCTTTATCACGGCCACTCGCTCCATGAAGGTCTCGCGCTGCTCGCCGGCGATATTGGAAAATCCGACCACGATCTAGTCCGCGATTATTGGAGAACGCAACGCTCGCAGCCTTCCGGAGAGCAGTTCGAAAGTTTCTGGGAAAAAACTTTGCACGATGGCGTAATGGCTGGCACCGCACTTCCCGCTCTTTCTCTGAAGCTAAGCATCGATTACGGAAAATTGCCCGATCCCGCGGTCAACCAGCAGGCAATCGAGGTTGTCTTCCGCCCCGATCCAACCATCGGCGACGGCCGCTGGGCCAATAATGCCTGGCTCCAGGAACTGCCAAAGCCACTCACAAAATTTACCTGGGACAACGCCGTGGCGCTCAGCCCCGCAACTGCCTGGCGTCTGGGGCTTACGACCGGCGACGTTGTGAATCTGGATGTCGGCGGTTGGAAAGCCAGCGGCCCGGTGTGGGCTATGCCGGGACACGCTGACAATTCTGCTACCGTCACATTGGGATACGGGCGCAGGCGCGCGGGTCATGTTGGCACAGGCTTCGGCCTCAATGGTTACCTGCTGCGAACATCGGGAACACCGTCGATCGCAAACGGCCTTCAGATCGAAAAGGCCGGCAAAACTTATCTGTTTGCCGAAACGCAGATTCATCACCCAATCAACCGCAACAATCAGCAAGTCGAAGAAGAGAGCGAAAATGCTTTTGCTCGAGAGCTTGTGCGCATTGCCACGCTCGAGGAATTTCGTAAGAATCCGCAATTTGCAAAGGATCCCGCAGAGGACGTCGCCAGGAATCTCTCGCTCTATCAGCCTTACAAATACGAAGGCTATGCCTGGGGCATGTCCATTGACCTGAGCCGCTGCACCGGTTGCGAGGCCTGCGTGATCGCCTGTTATGCGGAAAACAACATTGCGGTCGTCGGCAAGTACGAAGTTATGGCGGGCCGCGATATGCAATGGATTCGCGTGGATAATTATTATCGCGGCAGCCTCGAAAACCCAGAAACGTATTTTCAGCCCCTGCCCTGCATGCAGTGCGAACAAGCACCCTGCGAACTTGTCTGTCCCGTTGGCGCGACGCTCCACGATCACGAAGGTCTCAACCAGATGGTTTACAACCGCTGTGTTGGCACGCGCTACTGTTCGAATAACTGCCCCTACAAGGTGCGGCGCTTCAATTTCAGGCTTTATTCCGATTGGGTGACGCCGAGCCTTTATGGCCTTCGCAATCCGGACGTAACCGTGCGCAGCCGCGGGGTCATGGAGAAATGCACCTACTGCGTGCAGCGCATCAACGAAGCAAAAATCAACGCAGAGAAAGAAGATCGACCTGTGCGCGATGGTGAGATCCAAACGGCATGTCAGCAGGCCTGTCCGACGCAAGCGATTATCTTTGGCAATATCAACGATCCCAACAGCCGCGTTTCCAAACTAAAGCACCAAACGCGCGACTACAGCTTGCTCGCAGAACTGAATACACGGCCGCGAACGACATATCTGGCAAAACTACGGAATCCAAATCCGGAGATTTCGTCTACATGACCGCCGACCAACTCGAAATGCTCAAAGCCAACTGACATGGCCATCAAACGAATTTACGGATTAGTGGCGGAGTTCGAAAGCCCTGACCAGCTTCTCAGCGCAGCTCATCGCACGCGCGAAGCCGGCTATCGCAGAATCGATGCTTTCTCCCCCATGCCCGTGGAAGGATTGGCCGAAGCCGTGGGCTTCCACACAACACGGCTTCCTCTCGTGGTCCTGTTGGCGGGGATGTTCGGCGCGGCAGCAGGTTTCTTTCTGCAGTGGTATGCCAATGTCCTGAGTTTCCCATTGAACGTTGCCGGCAAGCCACACAATAGCTGGCCTGCCTTCATTCCGATCACCTTTGAATTGACGATCCTCTTCGCCGCCTTGGCGGCGGCCTTCGGAATGCTCGCAATGAATGGTTTGCCGACGCCCTATCATCCGCTTTTCAATGTGCCGCGATTTGTCATGGCCACGCGCGGGCGCTTTTTTCTGTGCATCAAGGCTGGGGACAAGAAATTCGATATGGGGGCCACGAGGCAATTCCTGGAAAGCCTCAGACCTTTTGGTGTGTATGAAGCCGAAGTCTAGATCGCTCGGCAGCACTCTCGTCGTCAAAGGGGCGTTCTGGGTGTGCGCGCTTCTTGCTTCAATCTTGGTTGTCGGCTGCCGTCAAGATATGCATGTTCAGCCGAGATACGAGCCCGAAGATCCCAGTACCTTTTTTGCGGACGGCCGCTCGGAACGGCCGCCCGTCGAGGGAACCGTCGCTCGCGGCCAATTGCGCACCGATGAGCTTCTTTATACCGGCCGAGTCAACGGCGCCGTCGCCGATATCTTCCCTTTCGCAATCACAGCCACCGACCTGAGCCGCGGCCGAGAGCGATACAACATTTACTGCTCGCCGTGCCACGATTACACCGGCGGCGGCAACGGAATGATTGTGCAACGCGGTTTCCCCTCGCCGCCTTCATTTCATTTAGAACGCTTGCGGCAAGCTCCCGTTGGGCATTTTTTCGAGGTGATGACCAATGGTTTCGGGCTTATGTACAGCTATGCCTCGCGAGTTTCGGCCGAGGATCGTTGGCGCATCGCCGCTTATATTCGCGCATTGCAATTAAGCCAGCACGGCTCGGCCGGGGACATTCCCGAGTTCGAAAGACCCACGCTGACGGGGCAGCCGCAATGACGCCCGCCGAAACGCTCGCCACTCGATTCGACCGTATCCAGCGGCGCGCCTTCGTTGTCGGAATCGCCGCGCTCGTTCTCGCGGCGCTCGACGGCATACGAGCACCCGAGCAATTTTTCCGCTCGTACCTGTTGGCGTTCGTTTTCTGGCTAGGTTTTCCGCTGGGGTGCGCCGCCTTTTTAATGGTGCTTCACCTGACAGGCGGATTCTGGGGCCTGCCGATTCGCCGTCCCTTGGAAGCGGGTACGCGCACCCTTCCACTGCTCGCAGCTTTAGCTCTTCCACTTCTCCTGGGCCTCGGGCGCCTTTATTCCTGGACGCATCCAGACCTCGTTACCGCAGATGCTGTTCTCAAATCCAAACAGCTCTATTTGAATCTGCCATTCTTCCTGATTCGCAATGTGATCTATTTCGCGGTGTGGTGGGCTCTGGTGCGTGGATTGAACCGCTGGTCCGACGAACAGGACCGCACGGGCGATCCACGTCTCGCCTTGCGTCTTGAAGGTATGAGCGGGCCGGGATTGGTGCTTTACGGCCTTACGGTCACGTTTTTCTCCATCGATTGGATCATGTCTCTCGAGCCTCATTGGTTCTCCACAATTTTTGGCATGATTTTCATGGTCCTGCAGGTGCTCAGCGCGCTCGCCTTGGCAATCTTTGTGGCCGGGTTGCTTTCCCAATACGAGCCGGTCGCCTCTGCCATCACCTCGGACCGCTTCAATGATCTCGGGAACCTCGTGCTCACATTCGTAATGCTGTGGGCCTATCTCTCTTTCTCTCAATTTCTCATCATCTGGGCCGGAAACGTTATCAATGAGGTCCCGTGGTATGTCATCCGCGCCGAAGGCGGCTGGGCGATCGTCGCACTCGTCTTGATTTTTCTCTCGTTCGCAGTTCCCTTTTTTCTTCTGCTTATGCGCCCGGTCAAGCGCCGAGTCGAGACTCTTTCCATGCTCTGTGGCGCGCTGATTCTCATTAATTTTGTGGACGTCTATTGGATGGTGGTGCCTGCTTTCGAGAAGACCGGTCCACGTTTTTATCTGCTTGATTTTCTCTTGCCCGTCGGGATTGGTGGCATTTGGGTGGCGTCTTTTGTAGCGCAGCTCAAGAGCCGGCCCCTGGTGCCTCTGCACGATCCGCGATTTGAGGGGGCGCTCCAACATGGCGACTAACCCAGACGTCGCGCGCTCCGGGGGCTACGAAAAAAGCGATGCCAATCCGCGTGGCTTGGCCTATTTCGTCCTTACGATAGCGGCGATTCTGGCTGCTACTTGCCTGTCGCTGATCTGGCTTTTCAAGCACTACGAGAAAACGGAAAATCCCGGATCGTTCGTCGCAGCGCCCTTTTCCGGCACGCAGCCTTTGCCGCCGCCGCCGCGCATTCAGTCGAATCCCGCCGTGGACATGCAAAGCTATTTGCAATCGCAGCAGAATCTTCTCAACACTTACGGTTGGATCGATCGCCAGAACGGGATCGTTCGCCTGCCCATTGATCGCGCCATGGAACTGCTTCTCGAGCGAGGCCTGCCTACCCGGGCGGCCGACACGCAACAAAATGGAGCGCCGCCCCAAAAAACAAGATATGGTTCGCCAAATAGCACAGAGCCCGGAGGAGCGGCGCGATGAAGTCGCCAGTTATGCGTTCGTTGACAATCGCATCGACGCTTGCATGGGGTCTTTTTGCCGCCGTGCCCGCGCGCGCTCAACTGGACGACAGGCCGGTCCAGACAGCCGGGATACGCCCGGCGCTGCTGCGCGACGTCGGATTAGATCAAAAGCTCGGCAGCTCCATTCCTCTGGATGCCACGTTTCGTGACGAGCACGGGCACGACATCGCGCTGCGGCAATTTTTTGGACAGAAGCCGGTCATCCTGACGCTCGTGTACTACCAGTGCCCGATGTTGTGCACCGAAGTGCTGAACGGGCTTCTCCGCAGCGCAAAAGAACTGCCTTTGGAGATCGGGAAGGACTTCACCATCGTCACTGTGAGCATCGATCCCACCGACCGGCCGATCCTCGCAAGCATGAAACATGAACTCTATACCGGGCTTTACGGGCGGCCCGGCGCCCCGCAGGGTTGGCATTTTTTGACGGGAGACGCAGCTCAGATAAAGGCCCTCGCCCAGGCCGTTGGCTTCCGTTACGCGTACGATTCCGCATCCGGCCAGTTCGCGCATCCGAGCGGCATCATGCTGCTGACGCCCGAGGGGAAGTTGGCGCGGTATTTTTACGGCATCGGTTATCCCTCGCGTGATTTGCGGCTTGGATTGATCGAAGCGTCGCAAAACAAGATTGGCTCTCCCATCGATCAGATCCTGCTTTATTGCTACCACTACGATCCGGCAACGGGAAAGTACGGTCTGTTGATCTCGCGCGTAATCAAGGCCGCGGCCGCATTAACTGTGGTGTCCCTCGGTTTTGTGATCGCGATTCTTTTTCGTCGCGAGAACTATGGCCTGCGCGGGCGCGGCGCCTGAAGGTGAAATAGCAGGTGAGCACTCTAATGTTCATTGCGGCGATGTTTATGGCGCAATGGCCGCAGTTTCGCCCCGCGGACGCGTCCACGTCGGCTGACCGCGTCGATCATCTGTATTTCTTCCTGACGGGTATCACCCTGTTTTTCACATTTCTCATCTTCGCGACGATTTTTTACTTCATGATCAAGTATCGCCGCCGCTCTGAAGACGAGCGCCCGCCGGCAACCGAGCAGTCCATGGGTCTCGAGATGACCTGGATTGTGATTCCCAGCCTGATCTGTGTCGGTCTTTTTTTCTGGGGCACCAGCCTCTTCTTTGCCGAAGCCCGGCCGCCCCAAGGCGCGATGGAAGTCTTTGTCGTGGGCAAGCAGTGGATGTGGCACCTGCAACATCCCGAAGGACCGCGCGAGATCAACCAATTGCACATTCCTGTGGATGTTCCCGTACGGCTCACGATGACCTCGGAAGATGTGATCCACGATTTCTTCGTGCCCGAATTCCGCGTGAAAATGGATGTCTTACCGGGCCGGTACACCTCGGAGTGGTTCCAAGCCACCAAGCCCGGCACGTACCACCTTTTTTGCGCCCAATACTGCGGAACACTGCATTCGGGAATGACCGGAACGATCGTGGTGATGTCGCCCACCGACTACGCACAATGGCTTCGCGACAACGCCACCACTGAATCCCTGCTCCAAACCGGCCAACAGCTTTTCGCGCGCCTTGGCTGTGATACCTGCCACCTTCCGGATGGGACCGGCACAGGACCCGCGCTGCAGGGCAGATTTGGCAAGCAGGTGACGCTGCGCGACGGCCAGAATCGTGTGATGGACGAAGCGTATATCCGGCAATCCATCCTCGATCCGGGTTTTTTGCCCCTTCCGAATTATCGGCCCGTCATGCCCACGTTTCGCGGACAAGTCAGCGAAGAGCAGATTCTGCAACTGATTGCTTACATCAAATCGCTCGGTTCCGGAGAAAGGACGCAGGCGCCATGAGCACCGCCGTAGCTGAAGTCCCCGTCCAGTCGCGCATTCATTACCTGAATGCCAATTATGGAATCAAATCGTGGCTCTTCACGACTGACCACAAGCGCATCGCGCTGCTCTATCTAGGTTCGATCACGCTGATGTTTTTCATCGGGGGCGCGATGGCGGTCTTGATGCGGCTGCATTTGATTGAACCGGCTGGCGCTCTGGTTCAGCCGGAAACTTATAACAAGCTGTTTACCATGCACGGCGTGATCATGCTCTTTTTCTTCCTGGTTCCTTCTATTCCAGCAACGCTCGGCAATTTTCTCGTGCCCATGATGATCGGCGCGCGCGACCTTGCTTTCCCCCGCCTGAACCTGCTCAGCTGGTATGTCTATATCACCGGCGCGACTTTCACCCTGTATGCCCTGATTTCGGGTGGCGTGGATACCGGCTGGACTTTTTATACTCCTTTAAGCAGTCACTACCTGACCACCCATGTGATCGCCGCGGCGATGGGCATTTTCATAAACGGATTTTCTTCCATCCTTACCGGTCTGAATTTCATCGTGACCATTCACAAAATGCGCGCTCCGGGTATGACCTGGAAACGCATGCCTCTTTTCCTTTGGTCGATGTACGCTACGAGCATCATCTTCGTACTGGCCACGCCGGTAATTGCGATCGCGTTGTTCCTCGTAATGCTTGAACGAGTCTTTCACGTAGGAATTTTCGATCCGGCTATCGGAGGAGATCCGGTCCTGTTTCAACACCTCTTCTGGTTCTATTCCCATCCGGCCGTCTACATCATGATTCTTCCGGGAATGGGTGTGGTGAGCGAACTGGTTACCTGCTTCTCCAGGAAAAAGCCTTTCGGCTACATCTTTATCGCTTATTCGAGCCTGGCGATCGCGATGATCAGTTTTTTCGTCTGGGGCCACCATATGTTTGTGTCCGGACAATCCCTGTACGCGGGATTTATTTTTTCCGCGCTCAGCTTCGCGGTGGCTATTCCGTCTGCGATCAAAGTTTTCAATTGGACCGCGACTCTTTACAAAGGTTCTATTTCCTACCAGGCGCCGATGCTTTACGCGCTCGGCTTCATCGGACTTTTCACCATGGGCGGTCTCACGGGCCTCTTTCTGGCTTCACTCGCAACAGATGTCCATCTGCATGACACTTACTTCGTCATCGCGCATTTTCACTACATCATGGTCGGCGGGGCCGTCATGGCTTATCTCGGAGGCATTCACTTCTGGTGGCCCAAAATCACTGGTCGGCTCTATCACGATGGCTGGGCCCGCTTCGCGGCGCTGGTGATTTTTGTGGGCTTCAATCTCACCTTTTTTCCGCAATACATGCTCGGCTATTTGGGAATGCCGCGCCGCTACGCTGTCTATCCAGCGGAGTTCCAAGTGCTCAACGTGATGTCCTCCGCGGGCGCCTCGATTCTCGGTGTTGGCTATCTGATTCCATTTGTCTATCTTCTCTGGTCCATCCGCTACGGGCCCGTGGCCGGAGCGAACCCCTGGGGCGCGAAAGGCTTGGAATGGGAGACGCCATCGCCGCCTCCCACAGACAATTTTGAAGAGCCGCCAATCGTCCCCGAAGAGCCCTATGGCTACGCCGAGCCGGAGCACGCGCATGTCTGAAAGCGCAGCCGGCACGCCTTTGGCCGTACCGCCGCGCGAGTCAGTGCATAGCGCCAGTCCCGCGCTGCATCATCAATTCGAAGATATCGAACAGCAGCGCGACGCCGGCAATTTCGGCATGTGGGTTTTCCTCGCCACCGAGATGCTGTTCTTTGGTGGCGTCTTCACCGGTTACATCATCTACCGATCGCTTTATTACTCCGGATTCGCTGCCGGAAGTCGCGGTCTCGAAATCGATCTCGGAGCTGCCATGATGTTTGTGCTGCTGGCCAGCAGCTTTACCATGGCCATGGCTGTCCACGCGGCGCGCGAAGGTAAGCACCAGCCACTGATCGGATTTCTCACCGCCACCATTATTCTCGGCGTCGCTTTTCTGGGGATGAAGTTCACCGAATATTTCCACAAATGGCAGGAACACATGGTTCCCGGGCTGAACTTCCACCCCGCTCTGGAGAGTTTGCGCGGCGCTCCGGAGCGCACCGTTGAGATGTTCATGTGTTTTTACTTCTTCATGACCGGCCTTCATGCGCTGCACATGATCATCGGCATCGGTCTGTTGACCATTATGGCGATTCTCGCGCGGCGGGGAAAAATTTCGCGCGAAAACTACAATCGCGTGGAAGTCTCCGGACTCTACTGGCATTTCGTCGATATAATCTGGATTTATCTTTTTCCGCTGCTCTATCTCATCGGCGGGCGCTACAAATGAACGAAGAAAATCCTTCCGTGGGAACTTACATTCTCGTTTTCATGACGCTTTTGGTGCTGGCCGCACTGACCACAGGGATTGCTTACGTTGATCTCGGACCATTCAATACCGTCATAGCCCTGGCAATCGCCGTCGTAAAGATGTTCCTGGTGGGACTTTTCTTTATGCACCTGTGGTACAGCCCAGGGCTCAGCCGGATCGTCGTGCTGGCAGGATTTTTTTGGCTGGCGCTGATGGTCTCATTCACACTCGCAGATGTCTTCACTCGCTCCTGGATCAATCCTCCAGGCCCCTGACGCAACTCCGGTACAAACTACGCGGTCGCGGCGACCCCCAGTTTAAATTCGGAAATGTTTGATATACAGGGGCTTACCGCCTGCATTCAGACGAGCCAATCTGCGTGTCTCAGTGATGCGCATCGCTGGGCCCGTCCCCTAAACCATCAACGGCAGGGGGGAACTTACTGTATTGAGAGGAAGCCCTTTATAGGTGTATAGATGGGAATTCCAATCGCAAACCGTTTTTTAGGTTACGTGGGGGATAGGAAGAACGAGGCTTCCTGAAGAATCACCGTCGGATCCAACCGAAGGAACGGAATCCCGCTCTATGATCGAAGACGAAAGACCCGGTCAGACCGTTCTGATGAACCACACGGAACGCAGGAAGAACCCGCGAACCCCGATTCGCCGGCTCGCGTATGTCAATTTGGAGCCCTATGATAACGGTGGCGTGATCACCGATATTTCTTGCGAAGGCCTCCGGTTCCATTTGGTCAAGCCGGTTGAGCATGGCGGAGTCGTCCGTCTCTCTATTCTTTTGGGAGCTACGAACCACCTGGATGCAGTCGGCGAACTGGTCTGGATGGACGCTTCGCGCAAGGTCGGCGGCGTCCGATTTACTGTTCTGCCGGCGGGAGCAGCTGAGCAGATTCTCAATTGGGCAAAGGCATCAAACACGGTGGACACGTCAGCAGCGGCGCGGCGGAGCAATGCCCATGGCGTACCCATTCCGAATCGCGTATCCTCGCCACCCTCGCAAGCGAAACCTGGTGTAACGAGGGATAATGTTGCGGCGGGTCCCACATTGAACGAGGACCCGGCACAAGCTGCACGATCGCAAGCTGCTCCTGAAACGAATGCGCGTCCGGCCTGGGTGCCTCCCTCGGTGCGGCCGGCGGTTCGCCCGGAGACAACTGCGCCGCTGTTCCAGAATTTGCGCGGCGCGGCCACCCTACGCCCGCAGCCGGGCGATTCACAACAGACCAATGCCATGCCGTGGATCACCCATTTTGATCCCGATCCTCCGGTGCGTGAGGCGTCCTTCGTTCGAGGCGTGCTCGGCGGGTTCTTACTTTGTGTTTTGTTGGGCTCTGCGGCGTGGTTAGGCTTGCGTTATTATCGCTTGCCGAACGGCTTCAACCCATTCGGTAGTACGCAGACGCCAAATCCAGTCGTTTCCAGCCCTGTCTTGCCTCACGACGATCCGGCGACATCCGATCTGCCACCCGACGCAAGCACAGCAAACTCACTGCCTGCAGACCAGGGACAATTGCCGGCTCCTCAGGCAACTTCGCCCTCCATTGCCCCAAGTGCCCAACCCAACCCGATTACGCACACTCAATCGAACACCGTGTCACCGAATCCTTTCGCGCCTAAGGCCGCTCCTCAAGCCGTTGCTCCTGCTCCTCAAGCTCCAACTTCCCAGCAAACTGCATCGCCACAAGTTCCTATCGCGCAACTCGCTCCGCCCACGACACCAGGCACCAGCACAGCATCGCCAGCGGCTGCTCCACAGCAAAGTACGAAGACCAATGCCTCTCAGCCTTCTCTGCCACCTGGTACCGGCGAATCGCAACTCATGCTCGCCCGCCAATATCTGGACGGCCGTGTCCAGCCCCGTAATCCAACGGTAGCCTCTCAGCTCCTCTGGTCAGCGGTCGAGAAGGGGAATTCCGCTGCCGAAATGGACCTTGCCGATCTCTATCTGCACGGAGACGGCGTGGCCAGAAATTGCGATCAGGCGCGCGTGCTCTTATCTGCGGCATCCGAAAAAGGCAATGTGGAAGCGATGGAAAAGCTCCGCGAGCTAAATCGGACCGGTTGTCGCTGATCGATTGAAGCCATCCCAGGCGCTTCCTCTCTCATACCCAGCTACTCTTTTCATTTTGCCAATTAGCAGATAGCCTGAGACGATTAGTATCCCTAAACTCATCGGAAGGAACCGCATAGATGGCTCAACCGGCCCCAATAAAGGGACTTTTTGACGAACTCAAAATCCGCGACGTCCGGCTCGCCAACCGTATCGCCGTCTCACCCATGTGCCAATATTCTTGCGAAGACGGCTTCGCTACGGAGTGGCACCTCGTTCACCTCGGCAGCCGCGCGGTGGGCGGAGCCGCACTTGTAATAGCAGAAGCTACCGCCGTTTTGCCCGAGGCCCGCATCAGCCCTCAAGACTTAGGGATTTGGAGCGAAGCACATATCGAACCGCTCGCGCGCATCGCGAAATTCATACATTCCCAGGGCAGCGTGGCGGGTATCCAACTCGCTCACGCCGGCCGCAAAGCGAGCACCGCTCGTCCATGGGAGGGCGGGGGCAAACTTACCGAGCAGGAAGGTGGCTGGAGCGACGTCGTCGCGCCCAGCGCCATTCCCTTTGCTCCTAACTATCCCATGCCCACTGCGGCCACAATCGAGCGTATCGCCGCAATCGCGGACGCCTTCGGAAAAGCTGCGCAACGAGCGCTCGACGCCGGCTTTCGCCTGCTCGAGATTCATTCCGCCCACGGATATTTCCTTCATGAGTTCCTCTCGCCGCTTAGCAATCACCGTTCGGATCTCTACGGGGGCTCCTTCGAAAACCGCACGCGAATCGTCCGCGAAGTTGTTTCCAAGGTCCGCCGTTTTTGGCCGGAGCGACTGCCTCTGTTTATTCGTATCTCCTCAACGGACTGGGTGGAAGGCGGCTGGGATATCGAGCAAGCCGTTGAATTGGCTCGAAGGCTGCGCCCTCTCGGCGTGGATTTGGTCGACTGCTCCTCTGGAGGAAACGTAGCCGACGCGAAGATTCCGATCGGGCCCGGCTATCAGGTGGCGTTTGCGGAACGTATTCGCCGCGATGCAGGAATTCTTACCGGAGCCGTAGGCATGATCACCGAACCGCGTCAGGCCGACGAAATCATCCGCAAGGGCCAGGCAGATATCGTTCTGCTGGCTCGCGAGATGCTGCGTGATCCCTACTGGCCGCTGCATGCCGCTGCCGCGCTCGGCAAGCCGATATCATGGCCCGCGCAGTATCTGCGTGCCGCGCCGCCCGGAACCGTGGTGCGCCAACCTGTCGAGGAAATCGAGCCAGCTCAAACGTTAGCTGAAGCTTCAAAGACTGGCCGCTAAATACGTCTACTGTCTCACTTTTGCGTGCGCCGTCGGGTGTTGCGGTTCACTCGCGGATGAGAGTATCGTAGCCTCCGGCAGCTCCTATTGCGCCTCTCTAATCGG
>Ga0207106_1117_pt1 | contig 12391 bp, 16 predicted proteins | sample Alteio_BWMinHeat_78_FD_153535 | JGI IMG/M metagenome (GOLD analysis project Ga0207106, IMG submission 153535) | Enriched cells from forest soil in Barre Woods Harvard Forest LTER site, Petersham, Massachusetts, United States -... | ecosystem: Environmental > Terrestrial > Soil > Temperate forest >...
CGGGGTTATTTAAATTAAGCCATCCGGGCTTTTAGAAACTTACATAGCACACAGAAATATTAGTTAGCCATCTTTTGCGGAAAACAATTTTTCCTTTTAAGGTCGCATTATCTTAGCAGGGAAACGAACAATAATGAGTTCTGATTACTACTATACAATTGAAAGATCAGCCACGGCCGAATTTAAAGATCGCGGAAGTAAATTTATAGCCTATGCTTTCCCAATCACGGATGCCGGAGAATTTAAAAAAAGATTAAAGGAGTTAAAAGATGATCATCCTAAAGCAGTTCATCATTGTTTTGCATATCGTTTAGGAATTGATGGAAATAATTTTCGGAGCAGCGATGATGGTGAGCCTGCGGGTACAGCAGGTAAGCCCATATTGGGACAAATTGATAGTAAGCAACTAACGAATGTGGCCGTAATTGTTGTAAGATATTTTGGAGGAACATTGTTAGGTGTTCCGGGATTGATCAATGCTTATAAAACTGCGACGGCATTGGCTCTGCAAACAATTCCGGTCATTCAGAAGGCAATTGAAATCAATTATCACCTGGAGTTTGATTATGCCAGGATGAATGAAGTAATGATGATCATAAAAAAATACAATTGCTCAATTCTAAAGCAACGGGCCGGGTTATTTTGTATAATCGATATTGGAATACCGAAAACAAATCTTGAGTTGTTGATCTTAAAGTTCAGGGAACTGCAAGGAGTGGAGAGCAGGAAGATTGATTAAAGAAATTAGCCTATACGTCTTCCAAACAGAATCTTTTCCAAAAAAAACCAATTCATAAAAAAAAGAATCGATAAGATCAATATTATACTACTCAAATACACAATTATTTTCCCATGTCTCCTGCTTCGTTCATTAAAACTGTAAATTACCTGGCCACCGGGTAAAACTTTTTTTGCGCTTAAGATCGTTGAACCAATAAATATCCCGATCAAACCCCCGAAAGGAAAAAAAATATAACCAATGATCACCCATATGCTGATCTTGTTCCCAGGCCTTGAAATAATGGCTGAGTACTCTGAAGAATGATCAGTTTGAAATTTTCCAAGCTCATTCATAGGATTTATTTCTTAAATCTTTCACTCACTACCAACTCTTTACTTCCTGCTTCATATTTATAAAATCCTTCCCCGGTTTTTACTCCAAGCTTACCCGCAGTAACCATATTTGTCAATAAAGGACAAGGAGCGTATTTCGGGTTGCCAAAACCGTCATGCAAAACATTTAAAATAGAATAACAAACATCGAGACCGATGAAATCTGCGAGCTGCAACGGCCCCATCGGATGAGCCATTCCAAGTTTCATCACCTCATCAATCTCCTCTACACCGGCAACTCCCTCAAATAAACTATAAATGGCTTCATTGATCATCGGCATTAAAATGCGGTTCGCCACAAAACCGGGGTAGTCATTCACCACACAGGGAACTTTTCCAATTTGTTTCGTTACCTCAACAATTTTTTCAATCACTTCTTTCTTTGTTGCATAGCCATTGATGATCTCAACCAGTTTCATTACCGGCACAGGATTCATGAAATGCATGCCGATCACCATACCTGGTCTTTTTGTTGCGGCTGCAATTTTTGTAATAGAAATCGAGGAAGTATTTGTTGCCAGGATACAGCCAGCAGGAGATGTTTCGTCAATTTCTTTAAAGATTTTTAATTTAATATCTACATTTTCAGTGGCTGCTTCAATAACAAGCTTTGCATTTTTTACTCCTTCCTTTATGGAAGTGTGGGTAATAATATTTAATAAGGTTTCCTCCTTTTTTTCTTTACGAATAATTTCTTTGGCAATCTGCCGGTCAAGGTTCCTGCTAATTGTCTGCACCGCTTTTTCCAATTGTTTTTCAGAAACATCAATCAAATGAACTTCAAAGCCATGCTGTGCAAATACATGAGCAATTCCATTACCCATTGTGCCGGCACCAATAACAGAGATGAGGCCCGGAGAGCCCCCAGTGTTAGCCATATTGTTGAATTTTCCTTTGCCCCTAAAGGGGAGTTTTTGAACACTTAGCCCCCGGTGTTAGTCATTAATTGAAATTTTCCTCTTCCCCAAAGGGGGGTTTTTGAACACTCATTTAAGGGAAAAATAATTATTAAGTCACAACAAAAATAAGAAGATCAAATTTTAAGACAACTTATGCCCCCAGTGTCAGTCATCTAATTGAAATTTTCATTGTCCCCAAAGGGGAGTCTTTGAGCACTCATTTAAAGGAAAAGAGATTATTAAGTCACAACAAAAATATTGACCAACAATTTTGAGAGAGTTACAAAATAGATAATGGCATTTCAATCTAAGTCCCTCCTTCGGGGGACAGGGGGCTATTCCTTATTCTTAAAATCCCCCCGCTTCCATGCTTGTATAAATTCAGCCCAGGCAGCAGGATTAAAGATATTCATCGGGGGAGCCTGCCCGGCATAACTTGCTTTGTTTGCAATATTGCGGAATTGTAATTGAGTAGCTTCACTGCCATCCCCGGGGACTGATCGCAGCAGAATTCGTCGCTTGGCAGCATCGGTATTTTTGCGGGCAATCTCAATGTTATCGTCATTCACTTTTGCATTCACAAAATCTCTTTCAAATTGCTGCGGAGTCGGTCGCGGCCGGATGATCGTAGCAGGTAAATAAATAGTGTCCTCTACCATCAATTGAACAATGCTATATTGATTGCCGTCAAGAGTTTTCGGAATAATGATTTCCTTTGGTTTATAACTGACGTGTGTAAAATCGATCACATCACCTTTCATGGCAACAATAGAAAATACACCCTGGTTATTGGTAATCGTGCCCCGGTTTTGTCCTTTAATAGTTATACTTACTGCAGGAATGCCTACAAGGCTATCGGCTGTCATCACAATTCCATACAACTGCACAACGGAATCACGAACAGTTTCGAACTGAGCTTTAGCAGTTGTTGGTATTATGAAAAAAGCAATTCCAATATATAGTAGAATTTTTTTCATTTCGCCTCAAAATAAAGACAAGTTGTTTAAATCGAAAAACAAATAACATGATTGATGGTTACCTTTGTGCTGAAAAACGTTTTTTTATAACCATTTTAACAGCTAAGAGAATAAAGAGAAAAGAGTAAAAAGGAACATATGCTATTGTTGTGCCAGTCGTGAGAAACTCACGTTTCACCTTTCACGAAAGTATATGACATCATGTTATTGACTTAACACCAAAACTCTTCTCTCTTTTTCTCCTTTAAACTCTTAGTACAAAAATCAGACCCCGGATGACGACTGATGATATATTGAAAGCGTTGAGTAATGTGCAGGAACCCGACCTTGGAAAAGATATCGTTTCTCTTAATATGGTAAAGGATATTTCCATTGAAGGAAACCATGTTTCTTTTACCATCGTGCTCACTACACCCGCTTGCCCTTTAAAAGACATGATCAAAAATGATTGTACCAGATCCATAAGGACTCTTGATCCTTCACTTGTTGTAAATGTAAAATTCACAGCAAACACAACAACCAAACGGTCGGATAGCGGTGCCGTGTTGCCAAAGGTGAAAAATATTATCGCTGTAGTAAGCGGAAAAGGCGGTGTAGGAAAAAGTACAGTAGCAGCAAATCTTGCTCTCGCATTATCCCAGGGCGGAGCAAAAGTCGGATTGATGGATGCAGATATTTATGGACCCAGTGTGCCGATCATGTTTGGTGTTCGTGGGGAGAGACCATTGATGATCGAGATCGGGGAAAAAGGAATGATCGCACCTCTTGAGCGGTATGGAATAAAATTGATAAGCATTGGTTTACTCGTCGATGAAAAGAATGCAGTGGTCTGGCGTGGACCTATGGCAAGCAGCGCCATTCGCCAATTTGTAACAGATGTGTACTGGGGTGAACTCGATTATTTAGTAGTTGATATGCCACCGGGAACGGGTGATATTCATTTGACGCTCGTGCAAACTGTTCCTGTTACCGGTGCAGTGATTGTAACGACTCCACAAGATGTGGCTCTTGCCGATGCAAAAAAAGCGATCGCTATGTTTGGACAGGCGCAGGTCAACGTTCCAATCATTGGTTTAGTGGAGAACATGAGTTATTTTATCCCGCCAGGCGGAACAGAGTTGCCCAATAATAAATATTATATTTTCGGAAAGGAAGGCGGAAAGAACCTTGCTGATGAGTACGACATTCCTTTTCTTGGCCAGGTTCCACTCGTACAAAGCATTCGTGAAGGTGGCGACCAGGGTGTGCCCGTAATGATGAGTGATGATGAGATCAGCAAAAAAGCATTCCAGGAATTTGCAGACAATGTCGTACGGAGTATTTCCATGCGAAATGCAAATCTTAGTTCTGAAAGAGTAGCCGAAGTGGTGGGCGAATGATTATGTAACCAGCTTCGGTAATTCTGTTCAGCTTCCGTTGTGTCTCCGAAGGAGCCCCTTGGACACTCACTTGTGCTTTCTGTTCTCAATTCAGCATGACCTCATCCTCTAACTCCTTCTCAAAGGAGAAGGAGCAGTACAGCGTTGCAATACCAAACACTTTGTTCTTCCATATCAGCTATTGAATAATGCCGATCATATCTATTCTATGTTGATGGTCTGTCAGTGCAGAAGATGATTAGAAATTTGTTGTGTGGCCTCCCTCTTCTTTGGAGAGGGATAAGAGGGTGAGGTCAAATTCTTAACTTCACACCATGTACAATTATCCTCACTATAAAGAGCGAGACAAAGAGAAAGTGATTGAGTTTATGCGCAGTCATCCATTTATTACCTTGATCGGTTGTGACAATGAGAAAAGAATTGAAGCCACGCAAATTCCTGTGTTGATCGAAGAAAAAGAAGGGAGACTTTTTATCTGCGGGCATATCGCAAAAAAATCAGACCATCACAAAGCATTTGAAGAAAATCCAAACGTGCTTGCCTTGTTCACTGGTGCACACAGTTATGTAAGCGGAACCTGGTATGCGGGCAATCCGCACCAGGCTTCTACCTGGAATTATATTTCCGTGCATGCGAGAGGAAAAATAAAATTTTTAAATGAGGCTGCCTTAATTGAATTACTCAGGAAAATTTCTCTTCATTTTGAAAATAATAACACATCTTCATCGACCATCTATGATAATCTTCCGGAAGATTACAAAGAAAAACTGGTTAAAGCCATTCTTGCTTTTGAGATCGAGGTGACGGAGCTGGATAATGTACACAAGCTAAGTCAGAACCGTGATGAGAAAAGTTATGACAATATCGTTAGCGAATTGAAACAGCAGGAAGGCGATGCAAAAGAGATCGGCGATCTGATGGAGAAAAGAAAGTCTAACGTGTTTCCTTCATAAAAGATATATATGATTTTATCACTTGAAGGAAAGAACGCAGTCATTTGCGGAAGCATACAGGATTTTGGTCTTACGATTGCAGAAGAATTAGCCTTGCTTGGTATTTAAAATAATTCGCGATTAACCCGTGTGTGACTGACGTTATTCCTGAACGTTGTAATCCGATGCCCGATAAGCACCTCAGGTAACTTTATGTTCGAAGGAAATTTCGAAGGGACTTGTCATTTCGAGCCGGTTAATTGCAGAGATTACAAAATAAATGAAGGATAGGCGAGAAATCTCAAACTCTGACTGCTTAGCGAAATTGTAAATAATTTGAAGCATCCTCCATGTGATGTGTTTGAGATGCCACCGCGCCTGTGCTGAGGAACGAAGTATCGGCATGACAAGCGCATGATAAATTGAAATTATCTTCGTAACAGCAATTCACAGGGCGGTCATTTAAATGTTGATCAGAGTGGAACGAATTGAAAAATTAAAAGAGTTTTTACAACAAAACCCTGCCGACAGTTTTGTACAGCATGCACTTGCGCTGGAATACATAAAAGCAGGCGATGATGCAGCCGCTCAAAAATTGTTCGAAGATATTTTAAATCGTGAGCCCGGATATGTCGGCAGTTATTATCATTTGGCCAAGCTATTTGAGCGCAATGGGAATACAGAAGACGCCATAAAATGGTATGAAAAAGGAATGGATGAGGCAAAGAAAGCAGGGGAGAATCATGCTTATAGTGAGCTAAGGAGTGCTTATGAAGAATTAACTTTTTAAAATACGTTGAGAAAAAGTTTATAGAAAATAATTGCCAGGATAAATAATACAATTGCAGGGATCTTCTTTTTGAATGTATAAAACCATAATCCTGCCAGGAATAAACCTCCGCAGATCAAACTTGCTCTCATATAGATAAAGTTATTATCAAACAGAACTTTCGATACGAGAGTTATTGGAATAAGTGGCGAGGCTAACTGATGTTTTGCCTTGAAATACGAGATATAACCCGCGGTGACAGTAAACAGATCTAAAGTCATTAATACCCTGCATATCCACTCTATATATTTTTCATTTTCCAACATTGCGATTATCAAAAATACATTTTGTTTCTTTGTTCTTTCAGTCAAAACATGAATTTGCTTCAAAGATTCCGGGAATTTATTCATCAACAAAATCTTTTTCATCCAAAAGATAAATTAATGCTGGCTGTAAGCGGCGGAGTCGATTCTGTTGTTCTTTGTGAGCTATGCAGCCAGGCCGGATATGATTTTACGATTGCTCATTGCAATTTTCAGTTAAGAGGAAAGGAAAGCGAAAGGGATGAAAATTTCGTAAAGGATATTGGAAATAAATATGGAGTGAAAGTATTAATAAAAAGATTTGATACAGATGCCTATGCTGAGGAAAAAAAGATCGGCATCCAGGAAGCAGCGAGGGATCTGCGATATGAATGGTTTAAGGAAATTATCAATGAGCAATTAGCAATAGGCAATAAGCAAGTTGATAACTCTACTCACGACTCACAACTCACGACTCACATTCTTACTGCTCATCACGCAGATGACAACATTGAAACTGTTTTAATGAATTTTTGCCGGGGCACAGGTTTGCAGGGACTGGAAGGAATACCAGCTAAGGCAAATTATATACGCAGGCCATTACTTTGTTTCCGGAAAGAAGAGTTGATTGAGTTTGCAAAAGAAAATAAACTGGATTTTGCAGAAGATTCATCCAATCGATCTTCAAAGTATACCCGCAACTTTTTTCGAAATGAGATCATTCCATTGATCAGCAAAGTATATCCGCAGATAAAATCAAACCTGGAGGAGAATATCGGGCGGTTTAAGGAAATTAATAGTCTTTACAAACTTTCAGTCGGGGAAATAAAAAAGAAATTATGTACCGCAAAAAAAGATGAGGTGCACATACCCGTTAAACAATTGATGTCTTATCAAAACAGGGCATTGATCTTTGAAATTATTTCTGATTATGGGTTTGCTGAAAGACAAATCGACGAAGTAATAAAATTGGCGGAAAGTGATTCGGGGAAATTTATTCAGTCACCTGGTAATGCTTTTCGTATCATTAAATTCAGGAACTGGTTTATAATTTCAAAAAATATATCATCGATTACGGAGACAATTATAATTGAAGAAGGGATTGACGAAGTAAAAATTCAAAATTCAAAATTCAAAATTCAAAATTATATCCTTACTTCCGACTTTCGACTTCCGGCTTCCGGTTTAATTGCCTGTCTCGATGCAAAAGAGATCACATTTCCTCTGATTCTTCGAAAATGGAAACAAGGCGATTATTTTTATCCGCTGCGAATGAAAAAAAAGAAAAAGCTTGCCCGTTTTTTTATTGATCAGAAACTTTCAAAAACGGAAAAAGAAAAAATTTGGGTGCTTGAAATGAATAAAAAAATACTTTGGGTTGTTGGATTGAGAATTGATGACCGTTTTAAGATCACCGGCAACACGAAATCAATTTTAAAAATTTCCTTAGAAACTGTCTATAAATAATTTTCTTAATGCCCTTATGCCACAGATTACACAGAAGGGTACAGATGTGAAAAGGATTTCTGTGAAAATCCGTGCAATCTGGGGCAGAATATAAAATCCAGGCAGCTTAGAAACTTCGTAGCCATCCCTGGATTTGGCCAATAAAGTTTTCCAATACGGGATAACCGGAAAAAAACCTCGAGGCAACTATTAAAAAAAGAACTCCATAAAGAGCTCCCCAGATATGTGCAGAATGATTGATATTATCCAAAGACCTTCTGTCAAGAAGAGAAGAAGCGACCAGGTAAAGAGCGCCAAAAATAAAACCGGGGATCATTATCGGTATAAAAATGAGTCCCAGCTTTTGCAGGGGATCTAATAAAATAAAACAAAAGATTACTGCAGAAACAGCACCCGATGCACCCAGGCTCCGGTAATAATAATTATTCTTATGCTTTCTATATGTAGGCAGCAGGCAAACAATTAATGCAGAGATATACAAAAGCAGGTAAATCAAACCTCCATTCTGGCCGAAAATTCCCATAAAAGCTTTTTCAACAGAAATGCCAAAAATATACAGAGCATACATATTGAAAATAAGATGTCCCCAATCTGCATGAATAAAACCGCAGGTGAGGAAACGCCACCATTGCTTTTGCTGGCTGACGGCAGGAGGATAAAAAATAAGATCATCGATGATCTTATGACTGCTAAATCCGCTTATAGATACGAGAGTGGTAACAACGATAATTATAAGAGTGATCGATAATTCCATGTGGAAGAGTTAAGTGTCAAATCTAATCCAGATAAAGATCGGGATCAAAATTCGAATTTCGAAATCCGCAATTTCAGTGATGATATTTTTCGTTGCGAATAAGGCTGCAGGCTCTATATACCTGTTCTGCCAATATTAACCTTGCCAGTTGATGAGGAAAAGTCAGTTGCGATAAACTCAATTTATAATTTGCTTCTTTAAGCACTGCTTCATCCAAACCAAAAGCACCACCTATTACAAACACAATTGTTCTAACACTTTCATTGGCTCTCGCCTGGATGAATTGAGCAAATTTTTCCGAATTCATTTCTTTTCCATGTTCATCAAGCGCTACCATGCATTCATCTTTTTTTTTCCAGTCAAGAATTATCTCACCTTCTTTTTTCTTCAGATCCATCTCACTCATCATGCCTGCATTCTTTGGTACGGGGATAATGTTCCATTCAGCAGGATAATATTTTGATATACGCCTGGTAAAATCTTCTATTCCTTCTTTTACATACTGTTCATGATTTTTACCAACTGCCCAGAATTGAATCTTCATTTTGTAAAAGTAAGAAGTGACAAGTTTGGGAGCGAAGCAAACTATCCTTATTTTTGCGACCCAACAAAATTGGCCCCGTAGCTCAATTGAATAGAGCATCTGACTACGGATCAGAAGGTTTCAGGTTTGAATCCTGACGGGGTCACAAGCTACAGACAAGGGTTTCATAAGATGAAGCCCTTTTATATCATAGGCAATTCCGACACAACTCCGACACATGGCTAAAATTAGAGGCTATTTTCCGACAAAATGACAATCCATGAAGCAAAAAATTTTTTGGGTTAAAGAAGAAAAGGGCAAGTTTCTTTATACTCAACTGAGCAATTGGAAAATATTTGCCGACCAATTTTATAGAGCGAGTGAGTTTTTATTTATTGAAATAAAAAGAGACTTAGCAATGTGGTACACTGATTACATCAACACATTAAAAACAGAAAAAGAAATTGACAGAGGGTATATCCCACAGTTAGATAGCGTTTACTTCTTACAAATCGGTTACTGCCTTGAAAATATGCTAAAGGGCATAATGATCTTTGAAAATCCCGTACTGATACAGGGAAGCAGGATTGATGATAGTATCACGTCTCATTCTCTATTGAATTTTGCGGAAAAAATTCAAAAAATTGTATTCACAAAAGAAGAAAAAAAATTATTAGAATTTCTTACAAAAAGCATTCTATGGTATAGCAAATATCCAATACCTAAAACCGTTAATAAAGTGATCGGGTCGTCTGGTCATAAAATAGACAATGTTCGCCTTTGTTTTGAAGGTATTTATAGAAAACTTTCACGTTATATGCAAGTAAATTGCGACTTACCTACTCATATGAGTGATTATAAATTCACTGCTGCGAGTGTCGGGGGTAATTAAACTTTTTAACGGGTATTCTGTTCTTTCCAATCTACCATTATTAGTCCGCCTTGTACCAGTATTTCATAAACCTTTTTATTTTCTAACACTATTTCCTTTGCATAGGCTTCCTCTAAGCCATCGGCCATTCCATAACAGAAATATCCACACCAAATGCAAAAGAAAAAATATGTGATATAGTCATCCCAGTAAAAACCGTTTCGTATCCAACTTATAACAGCTATAGCAGTATAGATGAATATAATAATTGATTTTCTGAAAGCGCTTATTGCTACTCCCACGAAATTTACCGCTATCCCGGTTAGAAACCACCAGTTGCCAGATATGATTGTTAGTGCAATGATTGCAATAACTGGCACAACGAGGTACATACTTGCAAAAAAGTAGAATACAAATTTTCTCCATCCGTAAAGTATTCTATATTTATCTTTTGCCGTGATTATAAAAGTCAAATATTTATTCTTAAAACCCCATACAAAATCTTCATGCTTAAAATCGAGTAATTCTTTCTGCTTCTCTTTTATCAGTTGTTCTAATTTCTGAGGTAAATCTCTCAGGTTTTCAAAATCTTCCATATAGTTAGTTTAGTATAATAACAGTTAACGTGGGACATTTAGCCACCCGGTTAAAAGGCACTTTCATGCCCTTGTCCCAAATAACTAAAGCCCACGCTATGCGTGAGCGTTAGCCATCATTTCGGTACAAAAAGAATTGACAGTTTTCCTAACCGAAAATCAGCTAATCGCCAATTTTATTTACACTCTAAAATAATGAATTAAATGCTTTAGTTTATCCAATTGATCTATATGGGATCGTTGGCAGGAGGTCGGCCATCAAAGTTGCGTCCCCCGGCATGGGCGTGTGGATCGTTGGAAGGGCCTCGGATTAGTAGACATCGGCGATTTTTTCGGTAAATTTCTTCCGCCGTAAAACTGCCACCTTGAAAGTCAGAGAATAAATTCCTGTCACTACCTTGTTGAATATAAATTGCCGGACTACCGTCGTCAAACAAATCTTTCATTTCGTCAATTTGTTTGAGAAATTGGTCGAGGCGGATCTTGCCCGAATTCAATTGTTTCAAAAGTTGAATAAGCTTTTCTCTGTTATTGATGTCTGCCCGGGTGTTCATTCGCTGACTGTTTTAATTCATCCACGATGAAGGTCAATTGCTCATCGCTTAATTTATTATAATCGATTTCAACGTGGCTTTTATCTCGCCAATTGTTCGTTGACCTGTTCTTCAGCCAAAATATTGCGGCAACGGTGTCAGGCGGATAATGCTTCACCAATCTTGTTTTAACGATCTTATTGCGGATGACTTTTATGTCGGTATCACCATGCGAAAAGCCGATTGCACGTTGATAAAGTTTATAAGCCACATCTGCATCAGCCATCTTTTTTCCTCTTTTTAGGGACTGTGAAAACCTCGGAAATTCTTTTTTCCATCGATTAATTGTCCATTCCGAAACCTCAAAAAAGTCCGCCAATTCTTGATCAACGGCGCCGAGCAAACAAAGCTTGAACGCCTGCTTGTTGAAGGCTTCCATATACTTCAGTGGCCTGCCACCTCTTGCAATCTCACTCATATGTTTTGAGTAAAACGGCGATGACTGTAACGGCACCGCCGTCTTTAATCCAATGCCGTTTTGTGATCCATCGGCTAACATGGCGTCCCGCTTCATTTTGAATTCCTCTGCGGATGGAATTATATTGATGAGATTATTTTCTAAAAAGCCACCCGCTTCGACAAGCAGGTGGCGAACAAACTCAAAAAAACCCCCGGCATATTATAGCGTCCTTCGGAGGGCCACGGACAAACGAAGACGAACAAACTTTAATTCATTTTCTTTGGCGCCAAGCTAATTGCATAAGAACTGAAAAATTTTTGCACGTAAAATTCAGTCTGCCAATATCCGATAGCAGCAAATTTTGATATAAGCAAATTTTTCAGTGTTTCATATTCGAAAACCTGTTGTGGGTTTTCGAGCCGGTAACCTCCGAGAATTTGCGCCTCGAAACTTGGGTTTTTCCACGGCTTTTCATTGACGCCGTTTTCTTCATTTAATTTCTCTAAGAAGTAGTTTCTAACGTTTTCCTTATTGCTATCAAGCTGTTTAAACAATAGTCTGTTTTTATCATGATTTGGGTCGGCTGGGTTTTGAACACTCTGCATGAACAATTCCGTATCGAGAATTGCCATTTGCAAAAGATCCCCATAATCAAGAGTAAATTTTTCATTCCACAGCGTTAACGAATCGGCTGTAAAAAACCCAAAACCGCGAGCCTTTGTAAAAGCATCAAAACTTTTTTTGTCTTGGGCAGGATCGAGTTTTCCATCTGAAATAACTAATGCTTTTAGATTTTTGTAAGTTTCAGAATTGAAA
>Ga0207106_1055_pt3 | contig 12211 bp, 14 predicted proteins | sample Alteio_BWMinHeat_78_FD_153535 | JGI IMG/M metagenome (GOLD analysis project Ga0207106, IMG submission 153535) | Enriched cells from forest soil in Barre Woods Harvard Forest LTER site, Petersham, Massachusetts, United States -... | ecosystem: Environmental > Terrestrial > Soil > Temperate forest >...
CGTAGTGAGTGTGGCGCGAAGATTTTTGTGCCGGCGGGGCCGAGCGCGTTCGCGTGTTTGGAGATAACGACAAACTCTCTGCTTTGGTGATGACGCACATCGATGCCGACCTGCTGGTGCTGCTCTCTGACGTGGATGGTCTCTACACTGATGATCCGCAGAGCGAAAACGCAGCGCTCATTTCAGAATTGGACTCGCTCGATGACAACATTCGCGGCTATGCGCGCGGCGGCAATGGCCGCGGGCGCGGCGGCATGGAAACGAAACTGGAGGCAGTGCGCATCGCCAATGAAGACGGCCGGCCCGCCATCATTGCCAACGGACGCACGCCCGGCGTCCTCGACTCGATTCTTGCGGGCAAGCCGGTCGGAACTCTTTTTTTCCCCAGGAAAAGCCGGTGAGCGAAGCCGTCCGCGCTCTCGCGCAAGCGGCCAAACAGGCCGCCCGGTGCATGGCTTCCGCTTCGATCGAGCAGCGGAATCAAGCCCTGGAGGAAATCGCCCGCGGGCTCGAGCGAAGCACGGCCGAAATCCTCGAAGCAAACGCGCAGGACGTCGCCGAAGCGAAACCCGCATTCGAGCGGGGCGAATTATCAAAAGCTCTGCTCGATCGCCTGAAGCTTTCTGCGGGAAAGCTTCAGGCGATGATCGAAGGAGTTCGCGCCGTAATTGCGTTGCCCGATCCCGTCGGAAGAGTGCTCGATCGCATCGAACTCGACAGTGGCCTGGATCTCGAAAAAGTAAGCTGTCCCCTCGGATTGCTCGCGGTGATCTTTGAAGCGCGTGCCGACGCGGTCACGCAGATCACTTCTCTAGCCATAAAATCCGCCAATAGCGTAATCCTCAAACCCGGGCGCGAGGTGGAACGAACAGCGCGCGCCATTGTCGAGACTATTCGCGCGGCTCTGCGTTCCCAATCGATTCCGGAAGCTTCGGTCACCAATATTCAGCAGCGCGCCGAGGTCCACGAACTTCTGAAACTCGACGACCTGATCGACTTGGTGATTCCTCGCGGCGGATACGATCTGGTGCGTTACGTGCAATCCAATACGCGAATTCCCGTGCTCGGGCATGCCGAAGGCGTTTGCCACATCTACGTCGATGCCGCCGCGGATTTCGATATGGCTCTCGACATCATCGACGACGCAAAAACGGACTATCCCGCTGTTTGCAATGCCGTCGAAACCGTTTTGGTTGATCAGGCCATCGCAGGGACATTTCTGCCTCTCCTCGCTGCTCGGATGAAGGAAAAAGGCGTTCGCTTGCGCGGGTCCGCCGAGGTGGTGAGCGCAATTCCTGACGTTGCCGTCGAACCAGTAGCTGAAGACGAATGGCATACCGAGTATGGCGATCTGATCCTGGCGCTGAAGATTGTGCCCGGCGTTAACGAAGCTATCGACCACATCCAGCGCTTCGGCTCCGCCCACACGGATGCAATCGTCACGAACGATCCCAACACTGCGCGCACATTCCTGCAGCGCGTGGATTCTGCGGGTGTTTTCCACAATGCGTCCACCCGCTTTGCGGATGGCTATCGCTATGGATTCGGCGCAGAAGTTGGCATCAGCACGAGCAGGCTGCATGCCCGTGGACCTGTGGGATTAGAAGGTCTGACTACATATAAGTACGTTTTGCGCGGGCATGGTCACCTGGTGCGCGATTATCGCGGCCCCAAGGCGCGCCCTTTTCTCCATCGCCGCCAGGCAGGCTCCGATTCGCCCAACAATCATGATTAAGATACGAAAATGACCGAAGCCTCCACGCTCGAGTTGCTATCCATGATCCGCGAGGCCGCCGACCGCGTTCGCGATTCGATTTACTATTCGCCGTGCCCTTATTCCGCGGAACTTTCCGCATCCACGGGCCATCAGGTCTATCTGAAGCTCGAAAATCTGCAGATGACCGGGGCGTACAAAGAGCGCGGCGCGCTCAACAAAATCCTGCTGCTCAGCGCGGAAGAGAAAAAGCGCGGCGTGATCTGCGCCTCCGCGGGAAATCATGCGCAGGCCGTCGCCTATCACGCGACGCAGCGCAAAATCCGCAGCACCATCGTCATGCCCACAACGACGCCCATGGTGAAAGTGGCGGCGACGCAAAACTACGGAGGCAATGTAATCCTTCACGGAGTGAATTACGACGAAGCCTGCGAGCATGCCTTGAAGCTCGAGAGCGAACAGGGACTCACCTTTGTTCACGCCTTCGACGACGTAGGGGTGATCGCGGGGCAGGGAACCATCGGCCTTGAATTGCTCGAGCAGTGTCCGCAATTGGAGGCAGTGGTTGTGCCCGTCGGGGGCGGGGGCCTCATTGCGGGCGTGGCTTGTGCCATCAGGGAATTGCGCCCCGAAGTGAAAATCGTTGGCGTCGAAACCGCGCGGCTGCCTTCCATGATGCTGGCTCTCGAAAAGCATCAGCTCGTGACGATTCCCGCCGCTTCCACCATTGCTGACGGAATTGCCGTGCGCCGCGCCGGCGAAGTCACGTTTCCTTTGGTGTCAAAATACGTCGACGAGATCGTGACAGTTGAAGAAGAGGAGATCGCCAGCGCCATCTTGACGCTGCTCGAACGCGAAAAAACTCTCGCCGAGGGCGCGGGAGCCGCTGGCGTCGCCGCATTATTGCAGCACAAAACTTCGTTGAACGGTCAGCATACGGCGGTCATTATCGGTGGCGGGAATATCGACGTTTCGCTTTTGAGCCGGATCATCGAACGCGGGTTGGTGAAGGACGGAAGGCTCGTGCGAATCCGCATTTATCTGCCAGACCGGCCCGGCGCGCTCGCGGAACTCTCCTCGGTGATCGCCACCCAGCGCGCCAATATTGTTGAGCTGCTGTTTAATCGCGCCTATTACGGAGTCAGCCTCGGCGATACCGCGATCGATGTGACGGTCGAGACGCGCGGCGCCGACCATCTTGCTGGCTTGCTCGCCGCCATCAGCAGCGCCGGCTACGCCCACGAACGAATTCTCTAGACCTTAACCGTAGCGCTTAAACGCGTTCTTTCCGGACGATCCAGCTCCGCCATCAATTGCGCGAACGCCTTAAAATCGAGCGACTGTGGCCCGTCGGAAAGTGCGCGTTCCGGGCACGGATGCACTTCGATCATGATGCCATCGGCGCCTGCGGCAATCGCCGCGCGGCTCATCGCCGGAATCACGCTGCGCCGGCCCGTGCCGTGGGAAGGATCGGCGACCACCGGCAGATGCGATAGCTCTTTGGCCAGCGGTATGGCAGCTAGATCGAAAGTATTGCGCAACTCGGATTCAAACGTTTTGATTCCGCGCTCGCAAAGCACTACGTTGGGATTTCCGCCGGTCAAAAGATATTCCGCGGCGAGCAGCCATTCTTTCACCGTGGCGGAAGGGCCGCGCTTCAGCAAAATAGGCTTCTCGACGCGAGCCAGGCGGCGCAGCAACGGAAAATTCTGCATGTTGCGCGCGCCCACTTGCAACATGTCTGCATACTCAGAAACCATATCGACGTCTTCGGTGCTCATTACCTCGGTAACGATCGGCAATCCTGTCTCTTCGCGCGCTTCCTTCAGGAATTCCAGCGCTTCCACGCCCAGCCCCTGAAAATCGTACGGCGACGTGCGGGGCTTGTAAGCGCCGCCACGCAGGATCGAGCCGCCGGCATCCCGCACGGCGCGCGCGGTGGTCAGCAATTGTTCCCGCGATTCCACCGAACACGGCCCGGCCATCACGACGTACTTTTCGCCGCCGATCGGCACGCCGCCCACGTGGACGACGCTTCGTTCCTGCCGAAGCTGCCGGCTCACCAGCTTGAACGGCTGCGAGATCGGGACGAGTTCCTCGACCCCGGGCGCGGCCTGCAGGGCTTCCAGTTCGCCGCGACGTCCGCTGCTTCCGACGGCTCCGATAACGGTTCGCTCCGCGCCACGGATGACGTGCGCCTGATAACCGCATTCCTTGATACGTTCCACTACATGATCGATCTGTTCCTGCGTCGCGTTTCGGCTCATGTTGACGATCATTCTGAGAATGCCTCCTGTGTTTTCGCCGCGAAAAGTGTGATACCAACAAAAAAGCCAGCTTCACCCATTCGGGGAGCTGGCTCGGTAGAAACTCTTTGCGGCTTTTTGGGTCCTAGATATTCAGGCGACCACCCGCAATCGCGCCTCTACTTTGCCGCTCCTCCGCCAGAGGAAGCGGCCCGTAAAGGCGAACCGATAATATCGAATCAGATTCATCTGAGAAAATCTCGAGCTGCACCCTAGCATATAAGCGGGCCCGGACTAATGTCAAGCGCCGATGCGAGCGAACCGAGCGAAGTGGCTCATCTTGGCGCGGTAACTTCGACGTACAGACCGTAAATAGCAGTCACAATTACTAAAGCTCCAACGACACGCATCAGCCATGTCGGAATATCCCCGACCTGTACCAACCGCCTTCGGTAGTACGTCGGACTGAATAGGGCGTGGCCGCCCGTAGCGACGGCTGCGCCTCCTATCAGTAGCTTCCCAATCTCTGCCGACATTGCGATCTCCGCTAGGCGCGTCGAGATGCTCGCGCACACTTTGTAGCTCAGGTCGCCCCGACGATTTGTGTCGGGAGACCTGAGGTTTTTTCTTCGATGTCCCCTCCGAGCGACGGTGAGCGCCCGCTGAGTTAAGCATCGAGGTGTTCGCGCAAAATGCCGAGCATGCGCCGCAGGGGTTCCGCGGCGCCCCAAAGGAGCTGATCGCCTACGGTGAACGCGCCCAAATACTGCGGCCCCAGTTTCAATTTGTGAATGCGGCCGATGGGCACATTCAGCGTGCCAGAAACCGCCGTCGGAGTCAGGCAGCGCGTCGTGGATTCTTTATTATTCGGGATGACCCGGACCCAAGGATTGGCGCCGGACAGAATGTGCTCGATCTCTGCGAGCGGCAGATCTTTCTTTAACTTTATGCATAAACCCTGGCTATGGCAGCGCATGGTACCCACGCGCACGCAGATGCCGTCGACAGGGACGGGCGGATCGAGGGACATGATCTTGTTCGTCTCGGCCATACCTTTCCATTCTTCCTTCGTCTGTCCTTCCGGCATTTCTTTATCGATCCAGGGAATCAGGCTGCCAGCGAGTGGAACGCCGAATTCCTGCACGGGTAGCTGCGGCGAGCGCTGCTCCTGAATCATCGCGCGGTCAACCTCCAGCGCATTTTTCGAAGGACTCTTGCGCGTCGCGTCAGTCAGATATCCCATTTGTTTCACAAGCTCGAGCATCTTCGCTGCGCCCGCTCCCGAAGCGGCTTGATACGTCATCGTGGTCATCCACTCGACGAGGCCTGCGCCGAAAAGACCGGCGACTGCCATGAGCATGAGGCTGACGGAGCAATTTCCGCCGATATAGGCGCGAATATTCTTGGCTAGCGCGCCGCGGATCACGTCCGCATTTACGGGATCGAGAATGATTACAGCATCGTCGCTCATTCGCAGTGTAGAGGCCGCATCGATCCAATATCCATTCCAATTACCCTTGCGCAGCGGCCCATAGACTTCGCTTGTGTATTCGCCGCCCTGGCAGCTGATGAGGATTTCGCAACGCGCGAGTTCGCGCAGATCCGAGGCATTTTTGAGTGTGCCCCCATCGCCGGCTTCTTGAGGCGCTTCGCCGCCGGCATTCGAGGTCGAGAAGAAGACCGGATCAAGTCCGGCGAAATCTTTTTCTTCGCGCATCCTTTGCATCAGGACGCTGCCGACCATGCCTCTCCAGCCAATGAATCCAACGCGTAACATCGGATCTCCCTGGGTATAGTTTGAATGTCGGGGCATCGCCCAGCGTAATTGCCTCGACGGATGGTCCGTTAGAGTCTTTATTATATCCTGCGATTGGGGAAACTTATCTCGTGGAGCAAGACATAGGTTTCGAAAAGCCTCGACAGAAGGAAGCGAGGCGTCATTGTCCTTGTAGGTATGCCGATTCCGGTTCCCACAGAGGAATCAAGCCACTAGGCCGTCTTCTGCTCCTCCAGGACGTACGATGATGTGAGCTGGATCGCCTTATGTAAAGTCCTATACAGCGGACAGCTCATCGCGTAGAGGCCGTGCACGCGCTCGATGGTCTCGCGGGACGATGCCGGTGCGGCGAGGTGCATGACTACATGGATGCGCCGGATGATGAGAACTCCTTCCTCCGTTTCCACTTCGCCGGTTATTTCAGCCACGAGCTTCCCGTTGCTCGCATCGATTTTGCGCGCCTCCAGCGCGCCCCCGAAGGTACCGACCATTCAACCAGCGGTTGCGGCGATTACGTAGTCGATCGTCGCAGCATGGGATTCTTTCAGTTTGGCGGGATCGACTTTGTAATGTTCGGCGATCGCACCATGAACGCTGAAAATGACAGGCTGCAATTCGCCGGGTAAATAAGCGATGCGAAGCGGACCAACCTTGCGCTCGATTCGAACCTTAGAGACATAGACTACGTCAGACACGGTCCCTCCTGGCCACTGTGATAATTCGTTAACTGCAGGCGACTATTTATGTCGGATATCTTCCGGGGCCCTTTGGCGATCAAGCGGCAGCACCTGTAACTGCCACTGGACTGGCACCGACGCCGGCAAAAAGCAAATCTTACTGTCGCAAGCTTGGTATTCCAGTTTCCCTGTAATCATGACCGTTTTTCCGTCAGTGCCCAGAGAACTGCTGAAATCCGCTGCGGCGGTCAACTGCAGATCTTGGGTTATGCGGAATTTTCCCTCGAACACCGGAACGCGCTCCTTGATCGCTGGCAAAAACAAAGTCTTGGAGCTTGGGTACATCGCCGGCTCGAGCTGAACTGAGGGCATCGCATCAATCACGAGGTTAATCGGTTTGTAGTCTTTCGTGCCCGGCGCATACACGTGCACGTCGGGCGGAAGCTGCACTTCGGCGGTTAGGGTCACGCGCCCGCCGGGAAAGGCAGTGCGATCGGACTGCCCAACCGCGAGTTGGATGTGGGGCGCGTCAACCGTCCCCGTGACTTCCTGGCCCAGTTCCGGAAAGAGTTTAGCGATCACGTTGTTTCCGGAAAGCCGCTCGCGGTACTTGGCTTCGAAGAATTTCTCGCGAATCACGCCGCCTGTATCTATGAAGAAGTATCCCGGCCGCGCCATGCCATTGAACTGACCGGTCGCCTCGCTGTTCAGAACCTGATAATCGCGAATAATTTTGGAATCGGGATCGGCAAGCAGGGGAAAATCGATTTTGCGGCGATCGGCGAAATATTTCAGTATGGCTTCGCTATCGTAGCTGACGCCCGCAACTTTCAGTCCCTGTTTTTCGAATCTCGCTTTAGCGTTTTGCAGCTCGACCAGCTGCCCTTTGCAATAGGGTCACCAATCTGCCGAACGAAAGAAGAGCAAGACCGTGCCGTGAGGTCCTTTCAGGCTATCCAGAGTCTGCTCATGTCCAAACTGGTCGGGCAGCGAAAAAGCAGGAGCCCTCTGGCCGATGGGCAGTCCGATAGAGGTCAGCAACTCGAGGGAAGCGACATGTATTGCATTGCCCTCGAGTGTGCCAGCGACTGTCACGCCGTCTCCCAGGTGCCCAACGGCTTTGTCTTGAGGATCGAGATCGAAAATCTGCCTGGTCGTATCATCGTATAGCACAAGTTTCCCACCGGGCACTTTGTCCGTGCACTTCGCGGCTTCGGCAAATGCCTCATCAGGGGTGCAGCCGCTGTTGATAATGACGCCCGACCATGGACCAGACTTGATCATGTCCTTTTGCCCACCAAACGACACACCGGCAATGAGCACCAACCCTAAAATGGAAATGAAGCGGAACTTTGTCACGACTATGTCCTCAAATGCTGCGCAAAGTTCTTCTGATTAAATTGTTCCCACATGACAGTCTACACCAGCTTATCTTGTCTTTCTCTCAGTCTAAACGCTTAGACAATTCGATAACCGTCTAACAGACTAACACAGAACCCGCGCTTAGGAATTCGCTGCTATCGAGCTACTGTGCGCTCACCGGTTTGACCGGCGCGGGCGCCGGCTTGGCAAACTTCGCCGCATCGATCGCCACATTTGGCTTAATTTCAGTCATTTCATACTCTGACCGTCCATCCGTCCAGACGGCAGTCCACTTGAAAGGCACTTTAACACCGGCGACATCACGATAGTCGGAGTAATCGATCTCTCGCGGATTCAGGCCAATGACGGTGTTGGTGAACATCACCATCCGAACGAGGAGACCCGAGTCTTTATCGAAAAACAATTTGACCTTAGACCCTGCCGGTGCGGTCCCCTGGACGACCACGACGTTGCGATCGTCAACCATAGCGGGCGGGAAATCGGCGCGCCAGTTGGTGAGGTACTGTTTGATCTTCGCGGGAAAGGCCAGCTCCGCCTCGATGGTAGCGGCGTCCAACTCACCACCGGTCAGCGTAATCAGGGGCAGCAGCGAATTCGACTCCGCGATCCAGCCGTTGTGCCCATCGTATACCGTTGTGCCTTCTCCGATCGGCGGATGGATGACGGTGGTCCGCAGGCCCGGAGCTTTGGTATAGATTTCTGCCGGCGTCTTGGCGAAATCCGTATCGTAGCCGGAGTAGGTCCCAGTAGCGGTAAAGCTGGTGAGACTGGCAAGGCGTTGCGCGCCGCCTATCGCCTGAACGTATTTATCCAGGATTTGGTCCGCGGTCGGGGCTTTGGGATCTGGCTGTTGCGCAACGTCGATATCATTGGGATCACGCTCGGACGGAGTGCCGTATTGCTCCGCCAGACTTGGCGTGAACCGCGGAGCGACGTCGCTCCGGTGACATGTGTAGCAGGTGACGGTGCGCACGCCGCCGAAATTCTGCGCGTTGATCTGCTTCACCATCAGCAGCATCTTGCGCGCGGTCTGCTTGATGGGAGTATCTTCGGCATATTTCGCGGGGTCACGCCCGCTATCCTGAGTGTGGCAATCGAGGCAGTTCAGACTCAGGGAAGCGGCGATGAAGCCCATCGTGGCCATGAATTCGTCCACTGGAACTCCCCTGAGCACCTGGACGTTCTTGAAAACCTCCTCCGCCATCGGCGGCTTTGCTCCTGCTGCTGTCCCTCTTTGTCCGGCCTGGCCGTTAGCCGGCAAAGCGCTCAGTGGGCCATTCAACAGGCAGACGACCGCCGTTCCCACAAAGCCAACGACCACTCGCCTCGATCCGCGCTTCATATCGTTTCCATCCATTCCTCGGTCTGCGCGATTGCGAGCAACTCTTCTGACAAGCCGTTGTGCAATTTGGCTGTCACGCGCAGTAGCTATTTCAATTTCTAGGCACCGTTCCATTTGGCCGCAAAACGGCACCATACTACACCCGCGCGGCTCATTCGGCGGCGCTCAGAAACGATTTCTCGAGAGCCACCCTGATCCCTCGACATCAACACAAAAGTCGCGTCAGATGCCCGGCAAAATGCGCGTGGAATTCCGCCGCGTGGTGTATTATCTCCCCACCTGCACGCTTTCTTTAGGGCCGGGGAGACCGCTCGATGCAAAGACACTTTCGAAATGCAATAGTTGGCGTCGTAGCTTTGGCCGCGGCGCTCCTTCTGCTTACGGCGGTCAGACCCGCGGCGGGTCAAGCCTCGGCCACTGGTCAAGCTCCCGCCGCTGCTCCTGCTGCGGCGAGAACACCAACGCCGGGGCAATTTCCTCCTTACCGGGCGCCGCGCACCGCCGACGGCAAGCCCGACATAAACGGAATCTGGCAGGCCTTCGTCACGGCTGACATAGATGTTCAGGACCACGATGCGCAAGCAGGGCCGCATCCAGACATTATGGGCGCGTATGGCGCCTGGCCCGGGGGGCAAGGGATCGTCGAAGGCGGCGAGATTCCCTACAAACCGGAAGCGCTGGCGAAAAAGAAAGAAAATGCCGATAAGCGCATGGTGGTGAACATCAGCAGCGATCCGCATCGCCATGACACCGGAGATCCGGAACTGAAGTGTTACATGCCCGGAGTGCCGCGCTCGAACTATATGCCCTTTCCATTTCAGATCCTGCAAAGTCCCCACGCCATCATGATCGCCTACGAGTATGCGCGAGCTCTGCGGACGATCTATATGGATCCTAATGACAAGAGCATCCCAAAGGAACCTCCCGCCGATAGTTGGATGGGATGGTCGAACGGGCACTATGAGGGTGATACGTTGGTTGTGGATTCCAAGGGATTTGTTCCCTACAGTTGGTTCGATCGAGCAGGGGATTACCACAGTGACGCTCTGCATGTGATCGAACGCTTTACGCCCGTGAGCCCATACCACATGATGTACGAAGCAACAATCGAGGACCCCAACGTCTTTACGCGGCCTTGGAAGATGAGCTTTCCGTTGTATCGGCGCATGGAGAAGAACATCCAATTGGTGGACTTCAACTGCACCGAATTCGTTCTCGATTTCCTTTACGGGCAATATAGTAAAAAATAGGCCCTGGAGTTTCGCGAGTCTGCGAGGAGCGTCCAGATGAGAAAGCGCGTGGGCATTTCTTCGAGTGCTTTAGGAATTGCGGCGGCAATCCTCGTGTCCGCGCCAATATTCGTCTACGCCCAGTCCTCGTCAGTCGCTGCTACGTCCAGCGCAAGAGCGGCGGCTAAGACGGCTGGCAAAACGAGCGCAAATCCGGCGGGCAAAACACAAAACTGGGTCATGCCTCGTATCGCTGATGGTCATCCGGACTTCAGCGGGTATTGGAATAACCTGACCTTCACACCTATGGAGCGTCCGGCAAAGTATGGCAATAGAGAATTTTTGACCGACGATGAGATGAAAGCTGTTTTCAAATCAGGCGTGAAGGGGTCGTTCGATCCAGGCGCTCAGGGCAGTGAGGATCGTTACGGCGGCGAACTGTTCAACCCGGACTCTGTCGATTATGACGCGACGACCTACGGCCTCAGCCCTTGGCAAAACGGAATTCAACCAAATTCGCGCACGTCGCTGGTTGTGGACCCGCCAGATGGCAAAATTCCTCCGCTGACCGCGGAGGCCAAGGCCCGCTTGGCTACGAGAATGACGCCGGGAGGAGGTTTTCCCTACGTTGTTGATGACCACCACGGAGGAGCAGTCGTTCACGCGGATCGCGCGAAAGACCTCGGGCAGAATACAAGTTGCGTGACACAATCGGGTGGACCCCCGTTGATTCCCGCGGAGTACAACAGCGGTTTGTTCATCGCCCAGAATCCCTCATATATGCTGATTGAAACCGAGCAGGGAAGCGAGTTTCGAATTATTCCGCTGGATGGACATCTGCATGTCTCGTCGAATATCCACCAGTGGCATGGCGATTCCCGTGGACATTGGGAAGGCGACACACTGGTCGTCGAAACCACGAATCTTCGGCCTGATCACACCTATCGCAATGGTGATTCCACAACCCAAAAGATCACTGAAACGTTCAGGCGCATTAATGCCCAGACGATCGAATACAAGTTCACCATCGACGATCCCTCGACGTGGACGAGGCCTTGGTCGGCGATCGCCCCGTTGAATGCCAGCACAGGGCCGCTATTTGAATACGATTGCAGCGAAAACAACAACGATGCAGTCAACATTCTTGCGGGGGCTCGAGCCTTCGAAAAGAAGGCTTCGGAAGCGAAGCCGACATCGCAGAAGTGACGTGTCTGCAACGAATCTTTCGTATTATTCCGGCGTTAATGGCCGCTTCCGATAATTGGGACGATAATCGTTGTGACATCCCACGCACGCCGCGTACATCTGATCGTTGAGGCTTGCGATCTTATCTAGATCGCGGGCTTTAGCTGCCTTGTATGCAGCAGTTCCGGCATCATAGAGGCGCTGCGAATCCTTCATCCAACCATCGTTGTCCCAGGCCCGGCCCGGCATCATCAGCAAATTGGCGGATTCCGCAAGCATGAGCATCCTTCCCTGGAACAGCCTCCATTGTTCTTCGTTTTTGGGCGTATCGCGGGTGGTGATGTAGAAGACTTCGTCCGAAATGGGCCAGATGATACCCACCATCAGATCATCCACAGTGCCCACCGGCTTTAGCGTAGGCGGAGTTGCCGGAGCTTGGGCATTTGGCGCTTGGGCCAGCGCAACGCTTGAGATGAGGAGAAGCAATCCTAGGATCTTCGCCATGAGTGCCTCCCGATTAAGGGCGTAGTAGATTCGTCAAACTTCCCACAAAAGGAATTTCGACGTTGTCGTACTTGCCGACGGGGTCAACCTGGATGACCTTTCCGCCGTATTCGATCTGGACGCTCGAGCGCATGACCGGCGTAACTTGGATTGC
>Ga0207106_1116_pt1 | contig 12045 bp, 11 predicted proteins | sample Alteio_BWMinHeat_78_FD_153535 | JGI IMG/M metagenome (GOLD analysis project Ga0207106, IMG submission 153535) | Enriched cells from forest soil in Barre Woods Harvard Forest LTER site, Petersham, Massachusetts, United States -... | ecosystem: Environmental > Terrestrial > Soil > Temperate forest >...
CTTGATCGCGGCGGTAAATGAGCCTTTGCTGCAATAGTGAAAAGAACCTGCCGCCGAAGGCAAATTCTTCGAGGAATGCGACCTCCTGAGGGCCTTCTTCGCCCCTTTTCGACCCTCAAAAAGTGGTAACACTGAGGGAAAATTTTTCCGCCAAAAAGGGCTAAAATCGAGTCACAATTGGAAGCACTCAAATTTGGCAACGGCACGTAACTTACTGATCCATGGGTAGTTACTCAGGAAACTTTTCCTGTGCCATTCCGATAAGAGATAAAGATGCAGTATAGAGGTTATAGAGTAAGTTAAATATTAAGGATATCGAGGCTTCGCTCGATGCCCTGATTTTTTTGATTCCGCGAAGTAGGAGCTAGGAGAAATTTTTCTTCCCAAGCAACTCTCCCGCAGGCGAAGCAAACTTCATCCCTCAAGCTTGCCGCAGGCACTGAGCCCAGGAATTTTTTCTCCAAGCAAAACACCCGTGCTCCCCGACGCAGGATCGCTCGCTGCGCTCGCGACCTGCAAGCTGCGTAGTGTCGCTCGATGAACCGCTCGCTTCGCTCGCCTCGCGACACTACACATCTTGTACGTTTTAGGATTCTGCGAAGGAGGAAGATGCTTTGAACCCAAGGAAAAAGTTTTCTGCTCTTTCTAATTCTTCCGCAGGCGAAGCCAAGCTGTTCCCTGAAACTTCCCGCGGGCCTCCTCTTAAAGAGGGAGAAGCAAACCGTAGCTCTCAGCGCACGGAGAATTATTCTGTAGAGTCCCGCAGCCGACAGCTTCCAGCCCCCCCAAACTGGAGCATCACCGCGGAGCAGACCTCTCCCCATTCCACAGAAGGACTGTAGGTCCAGCAAATCTCTACCACAGCAGGATAGTTCCCACCACGTAACTTCAACCTTCTGAAGTCGCGCAGGTTTAGCACCTTCATCCTGATCCACTGGTCCCCAGGATGCGACTGTCCGGCCCATGGAGTTTTGCCATGCGCTAACCCCAATTTTTTTTCTTGCAGTTTTTGTTGCCCGTGGCGTTGTAGATATATGTGAGAAGCCCTTCAAGCCAGGAGCCGCCACCAAAGAGCAGCCGCACGAACGGTGCGCTGTCGCCGCTGCTTTCGCCGAAGGACGTTTCAACGATCACGGGTCTTTCTGTTGAAACGCTTGCGCAGTGGAGAAGTCAGAAAAAAGGAATCCCGTTCGTAAAAATCAGCCGCAGCTTTGTCCGATACCGGCAGTGTGATGTTGAGACATGGCTCGCTGCCCGCGTGGTGCACGTCGACGAGCCATAAAACTACTGTTACTGCGGTTCCATTGACACCCTCACCTGCTGCCTTTATACGAACAATCCATCAAGGAGAAAAAATGGCCCTCTACAGACGTGGGAGGATATGGTGGTTTGATTTCTGGTTTCAGGGTCGCAAGATTCAAGAATCTAGCGGATACCGCAACAAAACTGCCGCACAACGAGCAGAGGCAAAGCGAAAAGCCGATCTTCTCGACGGTCGTGCAGGATTCTCGCGCAAGGCTCCGCCGCCAAAGATCGAGGAAGGTGTTGAAAACTTTAAGGGATGGTCGAAAAGCCACCATCGTCCGAAAACGCGGAAACTCCACGAACTAAATTGCGACACTCTTCTTCGCTATTTCCACGGCAAGTGGATGGATGCAATCACACCCGAGATGGTCGAGGAATTCCGCACATCCAGGCTGCGGGAAACTAGGTGGGCAAAACTGCGAGAGAAAAAGGGCAAGGACAAGGACGGCAGCACAGTTTCTCCCTCGACGGTGAATCGGGCTTTGGCCACGTTGCGCCTGATCTACAATCGCCAGGGACTCAAGAGTCCGACGCGGAAGGGCATGTTCGCAAAAGAAGAAGGCCAGACACGAGTTGTGACCATCGACGAAGAGACGCACTACCTACGAGAATCAAGTCAGCCACTTCGAGACATTGCAACGCTGATCCTCCATACGGGAATGAGGCCGGAAGAAGTTTTTCGGATCGAAGTCAGCAACGTGAATCTACGCTTCAAAACAATCTTCAACCCGTGGGGCAAAACGAAAGCGGCGAAGCGCTCGGTTCCTCTCGATGAAGAAGCGCTCGCTATTCTAAAGCATCGTGTGGAGATCGCCGAGCGTGCCCGAAGTCGCTATGTATTCTGGTCGCCCAAAGGACCCGGCAGACCCGAGAACAAAGAGCGGCCGATTGGCAGCATCCGCAAAGCACACGACGCAGCGATTGACCGTGCGGGCCTTGAACACTTCCGGCTTTACGACCTTCGGCATAGTTTTGCCACCCGCGCAGCCCAGGCTGGCGTCGACGTGTTGACTTTGGCAGCGCTGCTCGGCCACACCACAGTTCAGATGGTCAGCCGATACGTTCATCCTTCGGATGCTCATAAAGCCGAGGCCGCGAAGAAGCTTGAGAATTACAACGCGCAGCTTGTTGCGGAGATGATCGAAAGAGCGGCGAAAAAACAAGCAGGGTCCCTACAATTTTCACTACAGTGACCTAAACGCGAGGAGCCTGCATACTCACAACTCGTTGAGAAGAATGGCGGCCCCGGGGAGGGTCGAACTCCCAACCTCCTGCTTCGTAGGCAGGCGCTCTATCCAGTTGAGCTACGGGACCGGCAATATTTCGACTATAGCATTATATTTCTGCAAAGACGAAGCGACGGGCTTTTCGGTGGCGTCTCAGTTTGATTTCGCCTGCAAGCAGACGTGTGGCGCGCTCCCTTGATTCTTTCACTCCCAGGATCATTTAATTGGAATGTCACCTCGTCGCAGGTAATCCGGAAAAGGTTCTGGAAGTATATCAAGCCTATAATCGTTGTTGGAGGGCATCTCGTGTGTCGCCGGCAACAGTCTAATCGACTTCACAATGATCGCATTCTTGGTGGTGTCAACTTGAGCAGTGATCCTGACGTGGTGACCGGCGTGACCCTTGAGGGCCTTGGGATTCGTTACAGTCCAAATCTTCAAGTCCTCGTCCCTAACAAAGAGCTTTTCATCAAAGCTCATGCCTGTGATGTCGATCGGTTTGGCGTTTGTGGCGGCGGTGCGAGGCGTCTCCTGTGTTTTTGATTGAGGTATGGCGTTCATCCAGGAGAACGTCAGCAGACCAAGGACAACGAATAATTCGCTCATCGTAGCCCTCCCGCAGTCCCAGTATTTAGTAGCTTACTCCTGAACCGGCTGAAGGCGCTAGAGAACCGACTTTCAGTTTGTCAAAAGGGCGATTTCATCACACTGTTTTCGTTTACAGGTATAGTCCGGAAGCCCATGAAGACGCCGAAAATTCAAACTGAGACACTACCGGCTTTTCCAAGCAGGCTCAATCAGGCTCCCAAAAACGGTTTGAGCTCGGCGATCAGTTGATCCGGGACTTGTTCCGGAAGGAAATGGCCGGTCGGAAGAGCTTTGCCGCTTACCTGGCTCGAGCGCTCTCTCCAAGTCTGCAGAACGTCGTACATGCGATGGAACGGCCCTTTTTCGGACCAGAGGACGAGAAAGGGACACTCGATTTTCTTGTCGAGGTCCGCTTTGTCGTGCGCCAAGTCGATGGATGCGGCTGCGCGGTAATCTTCGCACAGCGCGCGGATCGCGGCCGGGTCGCGGAAGCAGCGCAGATATTCGTTATAGGCCTGCTGATCCACCCATTCGGGAAGGCCTTCGCGGGGCGCTTCGCCGCCGAGACGGAACAACATGGTCTTGAGGAAAAGCTCGGCGCTGTTGCCGAGCATTGTTTCGGGGAACGGAGGCGGCTGGACGAGCAGGAACCAGTGGAAGAAAACGGTGGCGAAGTCCTGGTTTACAGTCTGATAACACTTGTAGGTGGGCACAATATCGAGGATGGCGAGCCTGGTGACGCGATCGGAGTGATCGAGAGCCATACGATGAGCGACGCGGCCGCCGCGGTCGTGCCCCACAACTGCGAATTTCGGAAATCCCAGATGTTCCATCACTTCGACCTGGTCCTGCGCCATGGCGCGCTTGGAATAGCCGAAGTGGTCCGCGCCGCCGGGAGGCTTGCTGCTATCGCCGTAACCGCGAAGGTCTGTAATTACTAAAGTGAAGTTTTGCGCCAAGACAGGCGCGACTTTGCGCCAAAGCACGTGAGTTTCGGGGATGCCATGCAAGAGAAGCACGGGCGAGCCTTTGCCACCGTGCACGACGTTGATCGTCGCGCCCGTCGTCTTAATTTGCGCGCGCCTGAAGCCTGCGAAGAAATCGCGTTCGGGCGTTTGAGGTTCGGCAGGCGCGGCGGGTAGATGAGAAGAAAAAAGCGCGTTTTCCGCAGCGACAGGGCCGAGTGCGAGCAGCAAGGATTTTTTCGTGAATTCGCGGCGGCTGGAGTCGGGCATCTTCACCTCTATGGAAGAGAAATACAGTCAATCTTAACGCTGGGAGTCCGGATTCAAAAATATCTTGAGGGCCGAGCAAGAATGGCAGCACGCACGCGACAATGCTGATCCTGTCATAAGCCGGCGAAAGATCTCAGCGATGCACGCGAAATGTCAGCATTTTGTAAACTTCGGGGACGAGTACTCGCTTCACGGTGTTATGTGTTGACTTTCCGCCTGAAAACTCATAGCGTCTCTGCCATAGCTGTGGGGCTCTTTAGGGTTAGTTAGGCTAAGTCTTCCAATATCAAAAAGGTTCGAAAATGGGGTGCCTTCTATGAGTTCGTTCAAGTCCGAAAGTCCATTTTGTATTTGTAGTTCGAGCAGGCGAGCCGCAGTGCTGCTGAGTGCAACACTGGGCATGCTTCTTATGTGCCTTCCTCTTTTCTCGCAGGGCAGTTATGGCCGTATTCTCGGGGCCGTTACGGACCAAACTGGCGGCGTGATAGCCGGCGCTACGGTCACAGTTCTGGACGTAGACCGAGGAATCTCGCGAACGCTGACAACGGATGATGCTGGAGAGTACAACGCTCCCAACCTACAGCCCGGAAAATATATAGTTCGCGCTGAGGCCAAAGGGTTCAAGACGGTAGAGCGTCAGAACATTATCCTTGAGGTTGGCAAGGAGCCTCGTGTTGACCTGAGTCTCCAGCCCGGCGAACAGACACAAACGGTCACCGTGACCGAATCGATTCCGTTGGTGGAAACCACCAATGCCACCCTGGGCGGTACGCTCAACAATGCCCAGATTAGCGATCTGCCCTTGAATGGCCGTAACTACCAAAATCTGATGGGCTTGCGCCCGGGCGTTATGATCCAACCGGGCGGCGGCCCCTGGACCCAGAGCACCAACGGCGTGCGTCCCGATGAATCCGGTTGGATGGTGGAAGGCGTCCTCAACGTCAATTTCTTTGACGCACGGCCGGTGGCCGGTATGCCCAGTCCGTTCCAGGATGCGGCAACGATCCTTCCGGTTGACGCCATACAAGAATTTAACCTCATGGAAAGTCCCAAAGCCGAGTATGGATTGAAGGCGGGCGCTATCGTGAACGTGGGAATCAAATCCGGAACCAATACTCTTCACGGTGCGGCTTACGCGTTTGGCCGCACCGACGCCTGGGACGCCCGCAACTACTTCAACCCTGCACCGATCGGTGGGGTCTGCGCCGGCAACCCGAATACGCCGGTAATCGCATGCAATAAGCTGGCAACGCAGTTGAAGCAGTTTGGCGGCGTGGTGGGTGGGCCGATCAAAAAAGACAAACTCTTCTTCTTCGCCGGGTATGAGGGCTTACGCGACTTAATCGGCAGCGCTTTGACCACTAACGTTCCTGGAACGGGCTCATCGGCAACAGCGGGCGGAGTCAACCCGGCGAACAACATGGTGGATGCGATCAATGCTGTCAATGCGACCGGATTGCCGTTGAGCGCCGTTAGCGAGAATTTGATTTGCCCCAACGGCGTGGGACAAACACTGCCATTGCCCACAAGCTTTGTATGCACTGGCGGTTTGTACCAGATATCCTCGACCGTGGCGGGGACGCAACTCAGTCCATTCGCCAACGAAAATAGAAGCGACAACGGAATCGGGAAACTTGACTACCATCTCAACGACAAGAACACGATCACTGGGATGTACTTCCTTGGCAAGTACACGGGCATCGGAGAAGATCACCCGTTCACGAATCAGCTCTTCGTGGATAGCGCGCCACTAAAGGCTTTGACGACTGTGGAACGCTGGGTTTATACCCCGAACTCCGTCCTCGTGAACGAAATGCATTTCGGCTACAATCGCGTCACCTTCAACTTTGTCAATACTGACGCTAGTCACGTCTACCCCCTGAACTCTGGAGTGACGACACCAGGTGGCTTGCCGAACATCTATATTGCACCGTTTAACGGCGGCTACTTAGGCACTAACCCCAACCGTCCCCAACTGTCGTCCCCCAACCCCTACTTCGATTTCTCGGACTCGATTTCGCTTTTGAAGGGCAAACACGCATTCAAGTTCGGCGGCGAGTTCCTGCACATCGAGGCGGATGACACCATTTATGTCGCAGGGCGGGGCCTAGTCCATTTCAACGGGGGCCAAAATACCGTCCTCGGTGCCCCTTCCACGGGATTGGAGGACTTCTTTATTGGGTCTCCGTCGATTGCAACACTCCTCGCCGGCAGCCCGGACCGTAAGGTGCATTGGACGTCGACGTCAGGATTCTTTCAGGATGACTGGCGCGTCACACAGAAAGTCATTGTGAATTTGGGCCTGCGCTACGAATACACATCGCCGATGAAGGCGGCCAACAATCTTTTTGGTAGCTTCGATCCCAACCTTGGAATGGTGCAGCAGGGCCAACAAGGGTACGGCACCATATGGAAGCCCGATTATCGCAACTTCTCGCCGCGCGTGGGCTTTGCCTGGGACGTCAACGGCAAGGGAACGACTGTGGTCCGAGGCGGGGCTAGCGTAATGTACTCGTCATTCGTCCTGAACACGATGCTGGCGGAATTCTCCCTGCAAAACGACCTTGCCACAAGCATCGCCGCGGTTCCTACCGGTGCCTTAATCCAAACGAGCGGGTGTGTGGCTCTAGGTGCAACTTCGTGCTCGCCCGTTGTGAACGGCGGCGGCACGATCCCTCTCACGACCACTACTTTCGGTAGCACCACGCTTACCAGCAACTGGAAAAATAACAGTTCTACCGTCCCCCTTTTCCCGCCACCTGTAGCGAAATGTGGCGACGGCATCGGCGCAGACGCAAGCCCGTGCGACCTGATGGGCATAGACCCGAATCTTCGCTCACCCTACCTCGTGAATTATAACCTAGGCATCACGCATACCTTCGGCGCGAACCTATCGCTAGAGATAGGCTACGTCGGCAATCTTGGCAGGAGATTGCTCGGTTTTAAGGACATCAATCAGCCCGCGCTTGGTGCCGCACAATGTCTGAATACCCCAACAGCAGCGCAGGCGGCTGATGCCTGCGTGGCCGGTTCGGCCGATGCGGGGCTGGCGGCACAGGAAGCCCGGCCGTTCTATGCCAAGTTCCCATATTTGGGCTTTATCAATTGGGGCTCAAACCAAGACTATTCCAACTACAACAGCCTGCAGGTGACCCTCACCAAGCGCATGTCTCAAGGCCTGTCGTTCACTGCTGGTTACACGTACGGTCATGGTTTGGATACCGGCTCCCTGAATCGCTTCAGTTTGCTCCCCCAGGACAGCAACAAACCGCAGTTAGAATATGCCAGCAGCGACTTCGACATTCGTCACCGCTTCACGATCACCGGCACTTACAACATTCCTGGGATCAAAGGGTTTGCCCAGTTGCTGCAAGGCTGGCAGATCAATGCCATCGCGAACATCCAGTCGGCACAGCCGTGGAACATTTCTGACAGCACCTTCAATAACAGCGGCACCAATGAATTCTCTGATCGCTGGAACATTAACGGCAATCCCGCCGACTTCAGGTCCGGATCGCAGGGTATTCCCTACTGCTCGGGCTTCGGTAGCGCAGCCGGCCCTAGTTGCGTGCAAGCCACCCTGTACGGCAACCTACCCGCCGCTTCGGCGGCCTCTGCGGCAGCCGCTCAGTGCGCGGCGGTCGCTGCCAGTACAGCCTCGCTGGATACTGGTGGCTGCTACGTGTCAACCAATGGCAAGTCGTTCCTCACTCCCGCCGCCCCGGGAACATTCGGCAACATGGGCCGCAACATCTTCCGGGACTCGGGCCTGAAGACCATGGACTTCTCCGTATTTAAGAACTTCACGTTCAGGGAACGGTATGGAGTCCAGTTCCGAGTTGAGGTATTTAACCTACTCAATCACCCGATCTTTGCGAATCCATACGGCGCATCAAACGGGTTTCTGGGACCAGGATATGATCCCTCAACCGGGTCGCTCGGTTACGCCAGTTCCACGCCCGATGGCGCGGCGGGTAATCCTCTCGTCGGTTCGGGCGCTAACCGGGATATGCAACTTGGGTTGAAGTTAACGTTCTAGGTTGAAACGAGTTCGAGGGGGCGTGAAAATCGCCCCCTCGAATAAAGTCTTCGCGGATGTGAATTCCGAAGCAGACCGCTCCGACAATAATTTATTTCAAGTCTCATTGCGGCATCGTCCCGATGGCGCGTGCGATAATCGTCTGCATGCTATTCCGGCCGGCAGCAGCGAGCGCCGAAGTGAGAATCTACACCGTCCAGGATTGACGGCCGTCCCTGTCTTGACAGTGCCGCGCCTGCAATGGTCCAATGTGCTTCATATGCCGCCTTCGGCACTACTACATTGTGTGGGCGGATGCTCGAAATCTTCCAACTCATCCGCATGAGCGTTAAAGTGACATGTTTCTAAGCGGCGAATCCAGAGGAGGGGCGATGGTCGCAACTAAAATGCGAGCAGGGTTGCTTGTGGGTCTTGTCTTGACGTGTGCTCCGCTGTTTGCACATCACGGAAGCGCAATCTATGACACGCAAAAAGTGGTCGTTCTGAAGGACGCCACGATAACGAAATTCATTTGGGCGAACCCTCACTCGATTGCCATGTTCGATGCCAAGGATGATAAGGGCAACGTCCTTCATTGGGCCGCGGAAGCCGGCAGCCCCTCGGCGCTCAGCCTTATTGGATGGACGAAGAATTCGTTGAAGCCCGGGGACGTCGTTACCGTTTACACGTTCCAATCAAAAAACGGCAACCCGGTAGGGCGCCTGAACAAAGTCGTTCTGACTGACGGGACCACTTTAAAGGATAGCCAACTCGGAGACGCGGACAGTAAAGAGAAGTCGGAAAAGCCCTACTGACAAGAGAGATACACTCCGTTTAGCTTTCACGTTCCGGCCTCAGTTTGAAACCAGGCTTGGCGAGCGTGGAGCAATGGCATTCTGACGAGGCGAATATGATTTCTCCGCCCCTGAGATGACTGAAACTATCAACTAGCAAGCAGCGTTACTTCTTTTTTGCGTCCTTTTCTGCAATAGCCTGCTCGGCAATCGTCTTGTTGTATTCCTGCGCCTCTGAAGCGGAACAAATCATCTCCCGAATATCAAACCATTCGGGTTGCAATCGCATGCGGAATTTATTCAGAGGATTCCAGGGCTTGGTATACATCTTGGGGTCTTCAATCGTCATCGTGAATTCCATGATGTCATGGTTCACGCGGTGCCAGGTTTCGGTCACCTTCAATTCGTCGCTGTGGGGCCGGCCTACGTTATCGATCCAGGTTCTTTCATCCAACCCAACCGTTTCCGTAACAAACGTGTAGTCGTCCGTCCACTTGCCAACGGAGTAGCCATACCAGCGCGGCTCCAAGATTTCCTTGGGGAGTTCTCGACCGTCCATCCAAATGTTGCGCCAGACTTGATCATTCTGGTAGATGATGGCGACTTGGCTCTTCGTTTGAAAAATCTGGATGGCTCTCAAGTTGAAAAGCTCAAGACGTGGGAATCCGATTGGATCGCAGATATCAAATGGATCGTTATTTTGCGCGATGGGAACGGCGGTGGTTCCGAATCCGGGCTTATGCTCTTTCCAAGTCTTCAGACCCAACGGAGTGAAAGGTAGGTCATGTTCGGGCTTGGTATCAGAGGGGTATTCTTTCGGGCCGGTGGCAAAGACTCCGTCGCGGTAGCCTGGGGTGGGCTCCCAGATTCCGCTCAGGTCGCGAACGGGAGCGGGTTCCGACGTTTGATCTTTCGGAGCGGTGGGTACGATCCGGTCCCAACCGTCGCGATGTATATTTTTGCCGGACTCCCGTTGCTGGGCCGTTTGAGCGCGCATGAGAGGCAAAAACGCCACGGCTGACAGTAAGATCGCTGCGGCCAAAAAGCGCTTTGACATTTCTGAAATCTCTCCTCGATGAACGTGCTTACTTTCGGATCTCGTTTCGGACCGCATCAATCAGCGCAGAGGACAACAGTACCTGCGCTATCCCAGCTTAGCGTTCGCTGCCCATGCTGAGTTCCTGGCCATCGGGAAGAATGACTTTTGTCACGCGCCCAACCGGCTGGCCTGTTTTAGACATTCCGACCATCGTGACGGTGACTTCCTCGCCGGGCTTAAATGACTTTGCCGTAATGCCAAAATTGATAAGCGTAGAGGGGGCATTCCATTCGCCGAGCCAGTGTACGACATTACCCTTTTCGTCTTTGGCGTCAAACTTCAAAAAGCTATGCGGATTAGTCCAAACCCAAGCCGTTATGGTTCCCTTCACAGTGACGGTTCTGCTGTCATAGGCTGCGTTGCCGTGATGCGCAAAGAGCGAAACTGAGATCATCAAGAGCGCAACAGCCATGAGGGAACCCTTCACCAGCCATTTTTTCATAACTTGCCTCCCTAGTTTGTACGCGAACGGCTCGGCATTGGTTACTTCACGCTGCGCGATTCTAACAGGAAGTTCTCAGAGGTCGCAACTCGCAGTAATTCGACGCGCGCGCGGTAAATTCGCTCGCGCGGTGGAAGACTCAGCGCCTCCGAAAATGTAATGCTGCGTTCGGTTTAGCGCGAAGCGCTGGTTTGTTTGGGGACGGCTGGAGCCGGTTTGGTGAACTTGGCCGCGTCGATAGGCACATTCGCCTGCACCGAACTCAGATCTGTCGTGGACTGGCCGTCCACCCAAGTCGCCGTCCAGTGGAATGGTACCTTCACTCCGTTCACTGCACGATAATCCGAATACTCCACGTGGGTCGGCGTCAGCCCGATGATCGTGTTGTTGTAGCGCACCTGGCGCACCAGCAGTCCGGTTTCCTTGTCAAAGTACAGCTTAATCGCCGATCCGCCCGCCGTCGTCCCCTCGATCACCTGTACCTGCTTATCGTTGATCGTGATGGCCGGAAATCCGCTCCGCCAGTTCTTGAACTCCTGCTTGATCTGCGCCGGAAACGCGAGCCCCGCATCCACACGCGCCCCCTCGAGATCGCCCCCCGTCAGCGGCATCAGGGGCACCGGCTTATCCACCGCCGCCACCCAGGCTTGCTGCCCGTCATACACCGTGGTGTTATCTCCGGCCAGCGTGTGCACCACCGTCGTGCGCAGTCCCGGCTTGGCGTAGTAATCGATCGGTACCTTGGCAAAATCGGTGTCGAATCCCGTATATGTTCCTTTGCCCACCAAGCTCGTCAGCTTGGCCACTTGCGCCGCTCCGCCCAGCGCCTGAAGATACTTATCCAGAATCTGATCCGCACTCAGCTGGTTGGCTCCACTCAGGTTCAGGATTTCCACTCTGTCTGGATCTTCCGGCGGCGGTGTCCCGTATTGCTCGGCCAAACTTGGCGTCACTTCCGGCCTCTGGCTGCCCCGATGGCAGGTGTAGCAGGTGATCTTGCGCTCGCCCCCGAAATCCGCCTTGTTGATGGCGTTCACCATCACCACCATCCGCCGCGCCGTGTTCTTCAATGCCGTATCGTCGGCATAGCGCGCCCAACTGCCTCCGCTTTCCGCGGTATGGCAATCGGTGCAGTTCAAGCTCAGCGAGGCGGCAAAGAAGCCCATGGTCCCCAGAAATTGATCCACGGAAATGCCTCGCAATACCTGAATGTTTTTGAAGGCATCTTCCGCCAGCTGAGGCTTCTGTTCCTGGCCGACGACGTCAATCGGCCCAATGGCATCACGCTCAGTCCGGACGAAAAACTCCTTTACGTCAACGACTGGGATGGCTCCTATC
>Ga0207106_1109_pt2 | contig 11846 bp, 13 predicted proteins | sample Alteio_BWMinHeat_78_FD_153535 | JGI IMG/M metagenome (GOLD analysis project Ga0207106, IMG submission 153535) | Enriched cells from forest soil in Barre Woods Harvard Forest LTER site, Petersham, Massachusetts, United States -... | ecosystem: Environmental > Terrestrial > Soil > Temperate forest >...
GTGATATAGCAGTGAACTGGAATTCTTCACCAAGAATTATTTGGGTAGGCACAGGAGAAGTGAACAGCAGTCGCTCTTCATATGCAGGCATTGGTATTTATAAAACAACTGATGATGGAAAACATTGGGAATATCTTGGTCTTCCTGAATCACAGCATATCGGGAAAATTCAATTGCATCCAACAGATATAAACACGATATGGGTTGCAGCTTTAGGGCATCTTTATTCTCCTAATAAAGATCGTGGTGTTTATAAAACCACTGATGGTGGAAAGACATGGAAACAAAGTTTATTTATTGATGATACAACGGGTGCTGTTGACATTGATATCAATCCCCAAAATCCGAATGAATTATATGCGGCAATGTGGAGCAGGAGTCGCAGCGCCTGGAGATTCCGTGAAAGTGGCGCTACAAGCGGAATTTATAAGAGCACAAATGGAGGAGAATCCTGGAAAAAAATTTCTGGCGAAGGTTCAGGCTTTATGACCGGAAATAAAATTGGAAGAATTGGAGTAGCAGTTTATCCCAAAGATCCTTCGATCGTTTATTCAATTGTTGACAATAACATGATAGGACCAGATACTTCAAAAATGAAGATCGATACTGTCTATCACAAAAAAGATTTTCAGAGCATGAATGAAGATGCATTTCTTCAACTCGATCAGAATAAGCTGGATTCTTTTTTAAAAGAAAACAATTTCCCTGAAAAATATTCTGCTGCACTTGTGATGGATATGGTGAGAAATAAAAAAGTCAAACCTTCTGCCCTTTATGATTTCCTGGATTTCGATGACGGATTTCAAAATGCCGGTATTTATGGAGCCGAAGTTTATCGCAGTAATGATGGAGGTCTGACATGGAAAAAGATGAATGAAAAAAAACTTACTCTCTATAATACCTACGGATATTATTTTGGAAAGATATTTGTTTCGCCTGCAAACGAAAATGAGTTAGTAATTACCGGCGTAAGCATCCAGTTATCAAAAGATGGAGGAAAAACTTTTTTTGATATTGACAAAAGAAATACTCATGGTGATTACCATGCCGTGTGGATCGACCCTAAACGGGACAATCATTTTGTGATAGGAACTGATGGTGGTTGTAATATTACTTATGATGACGGCGAAAATTGGTTCTTTGCCAACACGCCGGCAGTAGGTCAGTATTATGGAGTTGCTGTCGACGATGACAAGCCGTATAATGTGTATGGAGGTTTGCAGGACAATAGTGTTTGGTATGGCCCATCATCCAATCGTGATAATGTTGGCTGGCAAAGCAGTGGCGATTATTCTTTCAAATCATTGGTTGGTGGCGACGGTATGCAGGTGCAGGTTGATACAAGGGATAACACGACAACTTATGCAGGCGCTCAATTTGGTGTTTACAGCAGGATCAACAGAAAAACAAGAAAAGAAAAAAAAACTGTCCGGCCTTCTCATGAATTGGGTGAAAAACCACTTCGATTCAATTGGCAAACGCCAATCCTGCTTAGCAGGCATAACCAGGATATTTTTTATATTGGTGCCAATCGTTTATATCGTTCATTGAATAAGGGCGACAGTTTAGTTCCGATCAGTGGTGATCTTTCCAACGGCAAAAAAGACGGCAACGTGCCTTTCGGAACGATAACAACTATTGCTGAGTCACCAACAAGGTTTAATTTATTATATGTGGGAACTGACGATGGAAATATTTACATTTCTAAAGAAGGCGGATATGATTGGAAAAAACTGAATCAAACTGCCGGGAAAGTAAAAAGTAAAAATTCAAAATTAAAAATGTCGACTCACGACTCACGACTCACGACTCACGGTCTTTGGGTGAGCCGTATAATTGCCTCGCAATATAACGAAGGCCGGGTCTATGTCTCATTGAATGGCTACCGTAGTGATAATTTCTTACCTTATTTATATGTGAGTGATGATTATGGAGAAACATGGAAACAAATCGGGAAAGATCTGCCGAATGAACCAATCAATGTGATGAGAGAAGACCCAAAAAGCGATAGTATTTTATATGTAGGCACGGACGGTGGTCTGTATGTAAGTTTCGATGCAGGCAATAGTTTTATGATGTGGAATGGAGGACTGCCAAAATCAGTTCCTGTGCATGATATAGCCATACAGGCAAGAGAAAACGAAATTGTTTTGGGCACGCATGGAAGAAGTTTATATGTCGCTAAACTGGATGACATTCAAAAACTGCAAAAGGATCCTGACTGGATGAAGAAAAAACCAAAAGAAAAATCAAAACAAAAACATGATGGAGATGATAAGGAGGAAAACGAAATGGACACAGTGCCTGATATAAAATAAAAAATTAAGCAGAATAAATTAACCATTTGTTCTGCTGATTAAAAAATCATTTGAATTTTGATTGAGACAGTTATCAAAAGAAGCGCGAACTCATCTTGCCAAATTAGTTTTTATTGGGAAGAAAGTTCTAAATAAACTGGAATAAACCATTAAAAAATCAGGTGATTCAACAAATAGCTGGATTCAGCCAGGGAATAAAAATTTATCCTCAGAACAAATTATTACGCCGGACGATCTTTTGCTGAAGGAACAATTGAACCTCATTTATAACCTCGCGAATGATCTTGAAAAAACCACCAACAAAATTATCGGTTGAGGAACCATTCGACAGCTAACTCATATCCTTTTAAACCCAAACCGAAAATACTTCCGACTGATTTTCCCGAAACATGAGAAAGTTTTCTGAAATCTTCTCTTGCATGCACATTGGAAATATGTACTTCAATGACCGGAGTTTTTATAGCAGCAATGGCATCTCCAATGGCAACAGAAGTATGAGTATAACCTGCGGGATTAAGAATGATGCCGTCATATTCGAACCCTACTAAGTGCAATGCATTGATCAATTCCCCTTCAATATTACTTTGGTAATATGAGAATTCAACCGAAGGGAATTTTTGAGTAAGCTCATCCAAAAAATTTTCAAATGGCATATTTCCATAGATATCCGTTTCCCTTGTCCCAAGCAGATTTAAGTTGGGGCCGTTGATGATGGCGATCTTCATGCCCACTGTCCCCCTGAAGGGGGAACTTGGATCGTTACTCTCATTATTAGTCATTGCCATTTTTTAAGAAAAACAATTTACATAAAAAGGAATAAATAAAATCAATCCTTCAAAGCCCCCCGCCAACTGGCGGGGTTGGGAGCATCATTCCAATGAATTCATCAAATAAATATCTTGAATCCTGCGGGCCGGGAGTGCTCTCCGGATGGTACTGTACGGAGAACGCAGGTTTATTCTTTATACGAATTCCTTCAATGGATTGATCATTAAGATTGACATGTGTCACTTCAATATGATCGGCTTTCTTCACCGCTTCAGGATCGACACCAAAACCATGATTTTGTGTAGTGATCTCGCATTTGCCGGTGATTAAATTTTTCACCGGGTGGTTCAGACCCCGATGGCCGTGATGCATCTTGAAGGTCGGGATATCATTTGCCAATGCCAGTAATTGATGACCGAGGCAAATTCCAAACACCGGCTTATCTTCCTTCAGAATTTCTTTCAATGTGTCAATGGCATAATCCATCGCAGCAGGATCACCGGGACCGTTAGAGATAAAATAACCGGAAGGATTGAATTGTTTTATTTCTTTCAAATTTGTTTTAGCCGGGAAAACTTTTACATATGCTCCGCGGTCAACCATGCATTCCAAAATATGTTGCTTTACTCCATAATCCATCACTGCAATACGAACAGGAGAATTTTTATCTCCTTTCTCATAAACCTGCTTCGTACTCACTTCAGAAGCCAATTCAAGACCGTTCATATTCGGTACCAGGGCCAATTTCTTTTTCAACTGGACAATGTCCGTGATCTCCGAAGAAATGATACAGTTCATTGCACCTTTTGTGCGAATATGTGAGACTAACGCTCTCGTATCAACACCTTCTATTGAAACAATATTATTTGCTTTCAGATAATCTTCCAATGAGCCCTTAGCCAATTTTCTCGAATACTGGTCTTCCAAATTACGCCCGATCAATCCGCGGATTTTTACATTATCCGATTCAACATCTTCATCTTTCACTCCATAGTTACCGATATGAACAGTGTTCATGATAAGTATCTGGCCATAATAACTGGGATCGGTAAATACTTCCTGGTAGCCGGTCATTCCTGTGTTAAAACAAATTTCACCGGCGGCAGTGCCAATGGCTCCAAATGCTTTGCCGTGACAAACAGTTCCATCTTCTAACAATAAAATAGCGGGAATTTGACTATTCGGCATTTTAAAAAGAGATTTTGCAAAGAAAATGAATTGATAGTTTTTGGAGGAAATAATTCTCCACATGAATACCAAGGTTTCAACCGTTGCTATTCATAGAAAACCCCGATAAATCGGGGTCTCATATGAAAAGAAATCGTTTTGGTTTTGACCACTCACGTCTCACGTTTCACGTCTCACGAATTCGTGATCTTATTTTTCAGCTTTTGCTTCTTGTTTTGTCTCATCCTCAACCTTAACCTCACCCTTTTTGCCGCTGCGACCGCGTCTTGTTCTCTTAGCACCTTCTTTTCTTTCTTCTTTCCCTTTTCCATAGATCTCGTTGAAATCAACCAGCTCGATCATTGCCTGTTCGGCATTATCACCGGGACGGATTCCCAATCTGATGATCCGGGTATAGCCACCAGGACGACCTGCAATCTTTTCTGCTACCGTGCTGAACAACTCAGTGATTGCATCCTTATCCTGTAAATAGCTAAACACAACACGACGTTGATGAGTGCTGTTGTCCTTACTCTTTGTAATTAACGGTTCAACATAAACACGCAAAGCCTTTGCTTTCGCAACTGTTGTTACGATTCTTTTATGGGCAATTAACTGGGAAGCGAGGTTGCTCAGTAAAGCATCTCTGTGCGCTTTCTTTCTTCCCAGGTTTTTGATCTTATCTCCGTGACGCATGACTTTTAGTTTTATTCGGCTGCACCGTGTCAGGAATTGCAGCCTACATTTAGAAATTTCAAATATCAAAATCCAAATAAATCGTAAATCCAAATTCACATTTGTCATCATTTGGAATTTGTGATTTGTTTCTTGTTATTTATTCTTTACAGTTCATCTGCATCCACGCCTAACTTCTGCAGATCCATTCCAAAATGCAAGCCTCTTTCGGTCAGCACTTGTTCAATTTCAGCCAACGATTTCTGACCGAAGTTGCGAAACTTCATCAGGTCTTCCTGTTCGTATTGAACCAACTCACTCAAAGAGTTGATTTTTGCGGCTTTCAAACAATTGAATGCACGCACCGAAAGATCAAGATCTTCAAGCGGAGTCTTCAAAACTTTGCGCAATTGCAATGTTTGCTCATCGACCAAATCCTCTTTCTTTTCTTCCTTATTATCGAAAGTGATATTCTCATCAGTAATGATCATCAGGTGCTGGATCAAAATACGGGAAGCCTGTTTCACTGCTTCTTCAGGATGAATAGTACCATCCGTAGAAACTTCCATGATCAGTTTTTCGTAGTCTGTACGTTGCTCAACGCGGGTGTTCTCAATGGTATACTTTACATTTTTAATTGGAGTATAGATTGAATCAACCGGGATGTGACCCAATGGCGCATCCTTTGGTTTATTTTCCTCAGCAGGCACATAACCACGGCCCTTGCCGATCGTTAGCTCAATATCCATCTTTGCAGATGAATCTAAAGTGCAGATCAGCAATTGAGGATTCATCACCTCGAAACTCTGAGTCGCTTCACCGATCATGCCGGCAGTCAATTCAGTTCTGTTTCTCACCGTGAGTAAAATTCTTTCATGGCTGACTTCATGATCGACTTTTTTGCGCAAACGAACTTGCTTCAGGTTCAGTAGTATCTCAACTACATCTTCACTCACGCCTTTTACCGTTGCAAATTCATGATCTACGCCTTCGATCTTTACGCCGGTAATGGCGTAACCTTCCAATGAACTCAACAGAACACGACGTAGCGCATTACCAATGGTAACGGCATAGCCGGGTTCAAGAGGACGAAATTCAAACTGTGCTTCGAAGTCAGTTGCTTTTTGCAGGATAATTTTATCTGGCTTCTGAAAATTTAAAATGGCCATATTTAATTTTTAATTTTTGTTTTAAAATTTTTTAGATACCAGCTTCAGGAATTCTTATCATCGTCTGTTGTGTCACTCACTACGTTCGGTAATTCTATTCAACAAATGAGTGATCAGTAATCAGTGATGAGTAACTCATCATTCATCACTCATTACTTCGAATATAATTCCACTATCAGCTGCTCTTTAATATTTTCAGGTACACTTTCTCTTTCCGGATAGGTAATGAATGTTCCAGTCATCCCGGTTTCATTCCAATCCAGCCAGCTAAACTTTTGATTCTTTCCACGAATCTGGCTTGTAACCGAAGTATTACCCTTGCTCTTTTCTTTCAGCCCGATAGTATCACCAGGCTTTAGTGAATAAGAAGGAATATTTAATACTTCACCATTGACAGTAACATGCTTGTGGCTTACAAGCTGGCGTGCTGCAGGACGACTTGGAGCAATACCTATTCTGAAAATGGTATTATCCAGGCGGGCTTCCAGTAATTTGATCAGGTTGTCGCCGGTCGCACCTTTACGACGTGCAGCTTCCACAAAAGTTTTACGGAATTGTTTTTCCAATACGCCGTAAGTGTATTTTGCTTTTTGTTTTTCACGAAGCTGAAGTGCATATTCACCTAAGCTTTTGCGCTTACGTGTAGCTCCATGCTGACCAGGAGGGTTACTGTTTTTGCCCAGCCACTTACCATTGCCCAAAATGGGCTCACCAAAAATGCGGGAAATCTTGGTCTTTGGACCATTATAACGTGCCATAATTTTTTTTCATTTCAGTTTTTTTAGAAACCGGTGAACTGATCGGTAAAAAACTGTAAAAAATTAATCAGTCACCCTTTGTTTAAATGAATCAATTTGGCGATTCAATATGTATTTCTGAGTACTCTGTACTAAGTACAAAGTTTTTAAACTCTTCTTTTCTTCGGAGGACGGCAACCATTATGTGGTAACGGTGTTACGTCTTTGATCATGACTACATCAATACCTGATTGCGCAATCGCGCGGATAGCACTTTCACGACCGGCACCGGGACCTTTTACAAATACATCCACTCTTTTCAAACCAGCATCAAACGCTTTTTTTGCGGCATCACCTGCAGCCATTTGCGCTGCATAGGGAGTATTCTTTTTTGAACCTTTGAAACCCATCTTACCGGCACTACTCCAGGAAATCACCTGCCCGCTTTTGTTGGTTAAACTAACAATAAGATTGTTGAAACTTGCTGTAACGTGAGCATCACCATAGGTATCAATCTTGACTACTCTTTTTTTAGCCGCAGCCTTTGGACTCACTTGCTGTTGTTGTTGTGCTTTTGCCATAATTAGAAAAATTCCAAAAAATAAATTCCAAATCCCATTAAGAGAACAAACTCGAAAACCGGATTTGGAATTTGGAATTTCGAATTTGTGATTTTTAATTATTTATTTCTTCGGTGCTTTCTTCTTACCGGCCACTGTCTTGCGTTTACCCTTTCTTGTACGGCTATTCGTTCTTGTACGCTGACCGCGAACAGGCAAGCCTTTACGATGACGCATGCCACGGTAACAGGCAATATCCAGCAAACGCTTGATGCTCATCTGAACTTCAGATCTTAACTGACCTTCTACTTTGAGTTCTTCAGTAATAGTATTACGAATCGCATTCAGATCATCATCGTTCCAATCGTTCACTTTTTTATCCCTGCTGATATTATTCTTATCAAGAATGTAACGGGCAGTAGATGGACCAATTCCAAAAATATAGGTAAGGCCAATTTCTCCTCTTTTATTTTTTGGTAAGTCTACACCGGCAATACGAGCCATAGTTTTTTTAATTTAAATTCCAAGAAACAAATTCCAAATTCCAATTTGGTTCTTGTCTTTTGATTTTTGGTTCTTTATTTCATTATCCTTGTCTTTGCTTAAAGCGAGGATTTTTTTTGTTGATAACATACAGCTTGCCTTTGCGACGAACAATCTTGCAATCTGCACTTCTCTTTTTAATTGAGGCTCTTACTTTCATATTCCTATTTTTTCGTACAGACAGGACATGTACTGTCTCTACATTATTTATACCTGAAAATTATTCTCCCTCTTGATAAATCATATGGACTCATTTCAACCCCAACTTTATCACCCGGCAAAATACGGATGTAGTTCATCCTCATCTTTCCTGAAATAGTTGCCAATATTTCGTGCCCGTTTTCCAGCTTTACCCTGAACATTGCATTTGACAGCGCTTCTACAATGGTTCCGTCTTGTTTAATCAGGGGTTGTTTTGACATACTATTTTTGGAGGCGCAAAGATAAGCGGATATAGCTTAAAAAAGAAAAAACAGATAGGATTTTTACTTGTTGTTGGGTAACTATGCCCCGTCTTAGTCATTTTTTCAATTTCGTTGGGTTGCGTAGACGTGACATAGCTCAGCTTAAGCTGGCTTTTCGAGAGGCACTTTTGTCATTTGAAGGTGCAGGTTTTGTAATTGGTGCACTCCGATAGGAGCATTAAAATGCCTCCTGTCTTCCCGGTACCACATTTCTAAATTTGAAAAATCGCCGGCTTTTAAGGTTACAATTCTAAATGCGCCCTTCATATATTTAACCCCTTCACCGTTCATATCGTGTTTTTCAAAACCGAGGTTTAATAATTGCTTTTCATCAACCGGGATCGGAGACATTTCTTCCGGACTATACCAGAATTCCTGGACACCATTGTCCACTAATGCCTGGTGTTCTTCATGACTGATCTGCACCACCATCCCCTCTCTTTCAATTCCATCATCATGTACTTTAATAATATCTCCCGCTTTTAATTCTCCTAGTTTAAGCATGGCAATCGGGTTTTAGTAAACCAATTTACGAAACTTTGAAAATAGTCGTGCCACGGTTCAATATTTTTTTAGTTTTATTATCCTTGCAACCGTGGCACGACTACTCAGATCGTTAGGAACGTTTCCTGTAATTGATCACTGCCCAACTATTAAGTATCACAGCAAACCCAAAAATTGTCAGAAGCTGATACCTTATATCAGCCAAACTGCTTCCTTTTAAAACAACCATACGGATAACTTCAATAAAATAGGAAACCGGGTTAAACCTTGTAATCATCTTTGCCCATCCGGGCATACTGTCAATAGAAGTATAAAGACCACTCAACAGAACGAAGATCATCATGATAAAAAATGAGATCAACATGGCTTGCTGTTGATTATTTGCATAAGTAGATATTAATAAACCGAGTCCAAGTACAGCCAGCAGATAAACAGCAGCAAAGAAATAGATCGTAAAAAAACTTCCCACCGGAACGATTCCATAAACCAGCCAGGCAATGATAAATCCAATTGTGAAAACCACTAAGCCCAGGCACCAAAACGGAATGAGCTTGCCAAGAATAAAATGATATTTTTTGACAGGGGTTACATTGATCTGCTCAATCGTGCCGATTTCTTTTTCTTTTACAATATTAATTGCAGTCAGATTTGAACCTACCATTGTAAGTAAAAGGACTAAGATTCCCGGCACCATAAAAAACTTATAGTTCATCAAAGGGTTGAACCAATTTGAAGAAGTTATTTCAATATTGGTTTCAGGACTGAATCTCGGAAACTGGATCCATTTCATGCGCACTTCGCTGTTGTAGTCCTGTATGATGCTTCGCAGGTATGCGCTACCCAAACCGGCTTTTACTCCGTTGATGGCGTTGACTGCCAAAAAAAGTTTTGCTTCATTTTCTTTTACCAAATCTTTTTCAAAATAAGCAGGTATTTCCAGGATGAGATCAGCTTTGTCCCGTTCTACTTGTTTTATGCCGTTATTATAGGAAGCGGAATAATTTGTCAATATAAAATAGCCCGATGCAGTTACTTTATTGATAAGTTGTCTTGAATATTCCGAATGATCATGATCGACAACAGCCAGCTTGATGTTCTTTATTTCATAATCTGCCGCCCATGGCAAGATGAGAAGTTGTATAATGGGTATCATAAAAATGATACTGAGGATACTCCGATCACGAAAGATCTGCCTGAATTCTTTTTGTAGTAAAAATTTTAATGTCCTCATGCCAGCCTGATTTGCCCCCATCCCCGCCAGCTGGCGGGGAGTAAGGATTTTCGAAATTTTTTTATTGCTCATAACAATGTTGCAATTGATCCACCAAAAGCGGAAGCCGACGTAAGAAACGCTTCGTTAGTGAAACCGGCCATGGTATCATAAAAATATTTTTCATGCTAAACGAATTTTAAAATTTTTAATCGCAAGAGTTAAAAAGAAAATCATCATTCCCGTAAGAATTAAAGTTTCTTTCCAAATCGTTTGTAACCCTGTTCCCTTTAACATGACTGATTTTACAATGGCATAATACCATTTAGCAGGAACGACATTGGAAACTATTCTTAATGCTAAAGGCATATTTTCAACCGGGAACATAAAGCCACTTAGCATAACCGTCGGAAGAAACAGCGCAACCAATGAAATAAACATGGCAACCTGTTGCGATCCGGCTCCTGATGAAATAAGCAGCCCAAGTGAAAGTGAAACCAGGGTAAATAAAATACTTTCCAGTAAAAGCAATACAAGACTGCCGTTAATGGGAACGTTCAGTACAAATACGCTTAATAACAGGATGCTTGCAATATTTATTAGCGACAACATCATATAGGGAACAGCCTTTGCTATTACAACCACTAATGGTTTCATTGGAGAAACAAGCAGTACCTCCATCGTTCCCATTTCTTTTTCCTTTACAATAGTAATAGCAGTCATCATTGTGCAAACAAGCAACAAAACCATTGCCATTACACCCGGAACAAAATTATAGGCGCCTTTTAATTCAGGGTTATACAACATTTTAATTTCCGTACCAATTGTGTACGGAAGCTTTCGGTCGTTTGTAATTCTGTTTTGATAATCGATGATGATAGCGGATGCATAGTTGGTTAATGTAGTTGCTACATTAGGATCGGATGCATCGGCAATTAATTGTACCTGTGCTTTATTGAAATGCTGCAAATCTTCGTTAAAATTTGGTGGAAAAACTACTACAAGTTTGATCTTACCTTTTTTAAATACCCTTTCTATCTCGTTATAGGAAAAAAGATACTGGCGGATGTCAAAATACTGACTTGATTCTATTTCCTGGATCAATGATGATGTAGCCACATCTTTCGACTGATCATAAATTGCAATGCCGGAGTTCTTCACTTCATTCGTCAGGGCAAAACCAAAAATAATGATTTGAACGATTGGCATACCCAGCAAGATGAACATGGTTCGTTTATCACGAAATATATGATGAAATTCTTTTTTTACAAACGCGATAAATTGTTTCATACCCCTATCCCCGCCAGCTGGCGGGGAATTTTGAATTATTTAAAAATCACTTTTTCTGGTTTCAATAAACTTATCAAATGCTTCCTTGCTCCCCTTTAGGGGATGGGGGTTTACCCACTCCTTGTTGCTTTCCTGGCCAGTTTCAAAAAAACTTCATCCATTGATTTCGCTTCATAGGTTTTTTTTAATTGGGCCGGGGTATCCAATGCATCAATTCTTCCATCAACCATTATCGAGACCCGATTGCAATACTCGGCTTCGTCCATATAGTGAGTGGTCACAAATACAGTAATGCCCGATTCCGCAGCCTGGTAAATAAGTCCCCAAAATTCTCTTCTTGTTACAGGATCAACTCCACCGGTTGGCTCATCTAAAAAAACAATTTGCGGTTCATGAAAAATAGCCACAGAAAAAGCAAGCTTCTGCCTCCAGCCAAGTGGC
>Ga0207106_1119_pt1 | contig 11596 bp, 10 predicted proteins | sample Alteio_BWMinHeat_78_FD_153535 | JGI IMG/M metagenome (GOLD analysis project Ga0207106, IMG submission 153535) | Enriched cells from forest soil in Barre Woods Harvard Forest LTER site, Petersham, Massachusetts, United States -... | ecosystem: Environmental > Terrestrial > Soil > Temperate forest >...
CATTGTAATACACAAACCAGTTTATTTTTTCATCCATGACCGGCTTCATTGTCTTAAACATTTTTATAACGATTTTTTCATTCAGTTGTTTTAAACCTCCATGGCCTGCCCATGCTTTATTGTAAACGGTTGTAAAATCATTTGCAAATTTTATTAATTGGTTCTTGCGGATATGTTTTGCAGAGAAAGCCGGGTCCGCTGCACAAAGGGCATGCCGATCATAATATTTTTTGGGTACTTCAACGTCGACCTTCATTCCAAAACAGACCTGGCCAAAGAAGAATTTGAAACCGTAATCTTCAAAGAGTTGTTTGTAATAAGGAGGATTATAATTCAGGCAATATACGGGTGGTTGAAAACCCTCAACCAGCAGGCCCCACCAACGATCTCTTTCACCAAAATTTACAGGGCCATCCATTGCCTGCATTCCTTTTTGCATTAACCAATGTTTTGCTATATCAAACAGCATATCTGCTGCATCCTGATCGTTTATGCAATCAAAAAAACCAATACCACCCACCGGAACATCGTCACCTTTGTTCTTGTATTTTTTATTTGTAAAAGCTGCAATACGTCCTGCCAGGTTTTCATTCTCATCTTTAAGTATCCACCTTATCGTTTCTCCATGACGAAAAGTTTTATTTTTTTTTGGATCAAAAACATCATTTATGTCTTTATCGAGAGGGCGAATGTAGTTGAGATCATTTTTATTGATCAATATATTTACTTCAATAAATTCTTTGGCAGTTTTTTTATCGGTGACTTCAATGATTTGCATTCACAAAATTTCAACTTACAAATGTAGGGAAGATGGGGAATAGGCAACAGGCAACAGGCAACAGGCAACAGGCAACAGAAACGCAAAGGTATATTATTTATAAAAACATTTTTTCTGACAACATTTTATCATGACCATAAATATCTTCGCGAAAATTTAGTTTACCATTATCATCAACCCAGGCTGTATAATAAGTAATAACAACGGGAATCGGATCTTTTACTTTTACAAATTTTTCATTACCGCTATTCATAGCGTCTTCAATTTTTTCCCGGCTCCATTCAGGCTGATCCCGCAAAACGTACATGGCCATTTTTTCAGGGTCTCTTAAACGAATGCATCCATGGCTATAAGCCCGTTTGTCTTTTTTAAATAAACTTTTGGCAGGAGTATCATGAAAATAAATATTAAAGCTGTTGGGGAATAAAAATTTCACTTTTCCCAATGCATTTTTATCACCGGGTTTTTGACGGATAACAGGTAATCCATCCTCGTCCTTTCCTGTTATCTCCATGTTTTGTTTGCTTAGGTAATCAGGATGTTTGTCCATTTCCGGCAATATTTCTTTTTCAACAATGCTTGCAGGAACATTCCAGTAAGGACTAAAAATGACCTGGTTCAAATCACCGTTGAACATCGTGGTATTGTGTCCTTCTTTGCCCACGACCACATCCATATCAAAAATTTTCCTGTTTCCTTCATAGGCATGTAATTCAAACTCCGGAATATTTACCATGATCAAATTTCCCTCTGACTGATTTACCATCCATCTCATACGATCCATATTCATCAATATTTGTTCAATTCTTTTTTCTACAGGTACATTCATTTCTTTTATCAACGAATTGCTGACAATGCCTGTTGCGGAATATCCATGGCGTTGCTGAAAATTTTTAACAGCAAGTTCAAGTGTATCATTAAAAATAGTGGTGGAATCATTGCCGGGAAGGTCACCCGTGATCTGTAGTCGTTTTTTTATAGCCACTATTTGCGGGCTTTGCATGCCCTTTTTCAATCTTTTTTTTGTAACATTGATCTGTTGCCAGCCTCCATTTTTCGCTATGGTATAATATTTTGCTAATTCGAGTTTTAAGGCTTTGTAAGAGGAGTTCACATCTTCAAAATATTTATTGTCCTTATGTTTTTTATTGATGATCGAATCGGCAAGTTTTAAGGGATCCTCCTTTTTTGCAGGAACAAATCGCTCCATTTCTTTTCGTTTGACAAACCCTTTTTCATAATTGTGTAAAATGTACTTTATAAAATGCTCCGTAAGGGTCAGTTCAGTCCTGATGATTTTTTTATCATTGGCATTTACAAAAAGAGTGTCTTCCGTTGTTAAAGCATCCATTTGTTTTTTGAGCGCCTTATCTTTTAGTGAAGAGTCTTTATCATATGTAGTAACATAATCATGAAGATTCCAGAAACCTCTTGCTTCCTCCGTTAGACCATCACTGCTAAACCAGGCGAATTGGTAATTGCGGACGTTATAAAAACTGCGAATACGATTAGCAATTGAATCGGGAATTTTTTTTTGTGAAATAAATTTTTCCATTGCGGCACTGTCTAAAAAAAGATCGTTGTATGCGTTGGATGAATTTATGCTTCGATCCCTCCTGCTTATCGTTTTTGCCGCTTTGCGGGTTCCTGTTTTTTGATCGTCCTCGTTATCGGTGTTATTGGCACAAGAATAAATAAATAAACATAGGCACGAAATCCAAAAGAAATCTTTCATGTATCAAAATATGCAAAAGCTGTGCCCTGATAAATGGGGAGATTATTGTACAGTTTCGCAGTGGCTGATCTTATCTTTTAATAGCTGTTGCTCCTGTTTTGAAGTGGTGAGATGCAAAGCTGTTTCGTAGAATTTTTTTGCCATTTTTTTTATTCTGTAATTCAAAATATAATTCTCCGACAGATGTGTGATAGAGATAATAATTTTCCAGCCCTTTAATTTTTAGCAATTGTTCCAATGCATTTTCTTTGCTGGTTGCATACGCTGAAGCAATGGCTTTATTCAATGCGACAACGGGAGCCGGTTGTAATTTGTATAATGATTCATAAAGATCATAAATAGATCTCCAGTCTGTTTTATCAAATGTAGGAGCAACGGCATGAAGCGAAGCAATAGCTGCTTCAATGTGATAAGGAGAAATATCATCGGTTTCCGAAGCAAGCTCTAAATAAATGGCTCCCCTTTCTATCAGTGGTTTATACCATTTACTTCGATCCTGGTATTTTAATAAAATGATATTTCCTTTATCATCAAGCCTTGACTGCAGCCTTGAGGCCTGGAAACACATTAATGATAACAGCGCATTTGTCTTAGGAAAGTTTGTCGTAGTATTTGTAGTTAAGATATACGCAAGCCTCATAGCTTCCTGGCAAAGGTCATCGCGAATAAGCAGATCAGGATGGGAAGAATTATAGCCTTCGTTAAATAAAAGATACAAAGATTTTAAAACGACATCGAGGCGTTGAGGTAATTCTTTGCCCTGCGGCACACTTAATTCTATTTCTTCCGATTTAATTTTTTCTTTGGCCCGGTAAATTCTTTTATTGATCGTTTCTTCATTCGTCAGGAAGGCCTTTGCTATCTCGCCCGGATTTAATCCGCAAAGAGTTTTAAGGGTTAAAGCAATTTGTGATTCCTCAGTTATTGCCGGGTGACTGCAGGCAAACATCATCCTGAGCTGGCTATCCTGTATTTCATTTTCCAAAAACAAATTATTTACGGTGGATGTAAGAGTGTATTCAGATTGTAATAAGTAAGAATAATGCGGAGTTATCTCTTTAAATTTTTTTTGCCTTCGTAAAAAATCAATCGCTTTATTTTTTGCCACCCGGTATAACCATCCCGAAGGATTTTCAGGAATCGAATTATAACTCCAGGTATTCATGGCCTGCAGCAGTGTATCCTGTACAATATCCTGTGCCGTTTCTAAATTTTGCAGGCCCAGGAGTCTTGACAATACGGAAACCATCTTTCCCGATTCATGCCGGAAAAGATGGTCAACAATTTGGTTAATATTACGGGAATCAGTCATTGATGTAATTCAAAATTCAAAAGTAAAAAACCAGGATCGAAAATTAAAAGGTTGCGTTTTTACTTTTGAATTTTGACTTTTTACATATCCATTTTCATTACCTGTCTCAGTTGAATACTGCCACCATGATCATAGTCAGGATAATCGTCACAAATCTTTACTGCTTCATCATAATTTTCTGCTTTTATTATAAAGAAGCCGCCAACCAGTTCTTTTCCTTCTGTATAAGGTCCGTCAGTAACGGTTTTGGATTTGCCCTTTATTAATTTGCCACCGGGAAGAAGGGGTTCGCCTGATACATACTGGCCGGCCTTGCTAAGCTTTTCGATCCAGGCCATCCACTTTCCCATTTGCTGTTGCATAAATTCCGGTGAGGCATTATCAGCCGGCATACCACCCTGAAAAATGAGCATGAACTTTTCCATAATTGTTAATTTAAATTTTAATGATCTTAAATGACGAATGAATGATCCTCTTTCGGACAGGGCACAATTATTTTTTTCCCTGCTTTTCTGCACGCAGTTTTTGGGCAAAATATTTTTTCCACGGTTTCCAATAATAATCATTCCATCCTTTTTTGATGCCTTCGAATTCTTTATCGGGAACATTGGCGTGCACCATGTTGATGATGCCATCACTTCCTTTTTGTTCAAACAAAAGGATAAAAGTAGAATCAGGATCTGATTTATTCCAATCACTCGCCCGCCAGCTTTGTACGATCAATTTATCCTTTATTAATTGAAAGTTTTTGCCGGTGGTGTAATTATCATGGGCACTAAACTTTGTTCCTTCTTTTTTTTGAATTTTTACGGATGCACCAATCGAGGCACTGTGTTCTTTGGCATCGAGATATGTGTTGTATAAAATTTCTGCAGAAATATTTTTAAACGCAACTTTTTGTGTTATCGTTTTAGGCATACAATAATTTTTGATTTGAAAGATGGATAATGACGAATGAGTTTTCCCGTTTCGGACAAGGCAATTTTTTTTAGAAGATAGGAATAGTTTTTATCATTAAATATTAAAAGATGATTAATGAACTGAACCCTGAAAGCCCGCCTGTCACTGTGCAAAGAACGTTTTAAAATTTGTCCAATCCGGACTCAAAAGCCAGCTATATAGATGTTTTTCACGCTCTGCGAACTTGTATATTTTTTCCAGAGGAATTCTTATGGAACAATTTGCACATTCCTTTCCGACCCTTACCTTTGCCGCCTGAAAACAACTCCTTTAAAATATTGATATGGCAAAAGCTGGTAAAGTAAAACAAGTGATTGGAGCCGTGATCGATGTGCAGTTTGATGGTAAGCTTCCTGAAATTTATAATGCTCTAGAATTAAAGCGTGAAAACGGTGATACGCTGGTGCTGGAAGTGCAACAACATCTTGGCGAAGACAGCGTTCGTTGTATTGCAATGGATGGAACGGAAGGCCTGATGCGTGGCACTGAAGTGATTGATACGGGAATTGCGATTGCTATGCCTGTTGGTGATGATATCAAGGGACGTTTGTTCAATGTAACCGGTGACCCGATCGATGGCTTGCCGCCCGTTTCAAAAAAAGGTGGTCGTCCTATTCACGGGATGCCGCCGATATTTGAAAATCTTTCTACAAGCACTGAAATTTTATACACTGGTATTAAAGTAATTGACCTGATCGAGCCTTATGCCAAAGGTGGTAAGGTCGGCTTGTTTGGTGGCGCCGGTGTGGGTAAGACAGTGATCATCCAGGAGCTGATCAATAATATCGCAAAGAGTTATGGTGGTCTTTCAGTATTTGCCGGTGTGGGTGAAAGAACCCGTGAAGGGAATGACCTGTTGCGTGAAATGATCGAGGCCGGCATTATGAAATATGGCGACGAATTTAAACATAGCATGGAGCAGGGCGGATGGGACTTAAGCAAGGTTGATCTGAAAGAATTATCTGAATCAAAAGCGACATTTATTTTTGGACAGATGAATGAACCTCCGGGTGCACGTGCAAGAGTGGCTCTGAGTGGTTTGACCATTGCAGAATATTTTCGTGATGGGGACGGACAAGGAAAAGGCCGCGACATTCTTTTCTTCGTGGATAATATTTTCCGTTTTACTCAGGCTGGTTCCGAAGTATCTGCTCTGTTAGGTCGTATGCCTTCAGCTGTTGGTTACCAGCCAACACTTGCCACTGAAATGGGTATCATGCAGGAAAGAATTACCTCTACAAAAAATGGTTCAATCACTTCAGTGCAGGCTGTGTATGTTCCTGCGGATGATTTAACTGATCCGGCTCCCGCAACAACCTTCGCTCATCTTGATGCAACAACTGTATTGAGCAGGAAGATCGCCGATCTCGGAATTTACCCCGCTGTGGATCCGCTTGATTCCACTTCAAGGATCCTGATGCCAAAGGTGGTGGGCGATGCGCATTATGATTGCGCCAACAGGGTGAAATTAACTTTGCAGCGTTATAAAGAATTACAGGACATTATTGCCATACTCGGCCTGGATGAATTAAGCGATGAAGATAAACTAACTGTTTCCCGTGCAAGAAGAGTGCAACGTTTCTTATCACAGCCTTTCCATGTGGCTGAAGCCTTTACCGGGTTGAAAGGTGTGTTGGTTCCGATTGAAGAAACGATTCGTGGTTTTAATATGATCATGGATGGTGAAGTGGATGAATATCCGGAAGCAGCATTCAACCTGGTTGGTTCTATCGATGATGCCATTGAAAAGGGAAAGAAGATATTAGAACAGGCGCAGGGATAGAAGCCAGTACTGAGTATTAAGTATTTAGTATTGGGAATAATAAAGTGCCGTTATGGGAATGCATAATTATAGAGAACTTAAGATATGGCAACGTTCAATGGATTTTGTAGAAAGAATTTATAAGGTAAGTTCAGGTTTTCCCAAAGAAGAAAAATATGGTTTGATCGCTCAAATGAGAAGTTGCTCGGTCTCTATTCCAAGTAATATTTCAGAGGGTGCGGGCAGGGCAACAAATAAACAATTCAAGTATTTTCTCGAGATAGCGATGAGTTCGATTAATGAACTACAAACTCAGATAGAATTAGCACATCGGTTTTCTTATATCTTAAACGATGTTTATACACAGATTATTGATGAAGGGTTACAGATTTATAAAATGATTTTAGCTTTTTATAATTCTTTAGGAGATGAGTAAATCTAAATACTAAGTACTGAATACTATATACTATATGCCTATGAATCTCGAAATACTTACTCCGGAAAAAAAACTCTTCAGTGGCGAAGTGTATGGCGTGCAAATGCCGGGCGTCAGTGGCAGTTTTGAAGTATTGGAAAAGCATGCGCCATTGGTAAGCGCATTAAAAGCAGGCCGGGTAAAAGTTTTGAAAGATAAACAAAATCATTTTTCTTTTTTTGACATACAAGGTGGCTTCGTAGAAGTGCTCAACAATAAAGTAACTGTGTTAGTAGAAGGAGCAGTCCCCGTGGAAGAATGAAATCTAAAAAATCAACTTAATTCAAATTTGAAAACATGCAACACTCAATTCGTTTGAGGGCTTTTTAATATGCATCTTGGCCAGCAAAATTCTTCTTTAGGTAAAAGTTTTTCAAAGGAACTAATAAAGTTTAGAAATTGTTGATTTTTATCAAGATTGTCTTTGCAACAACTTGGATTTTCATAAACGCAAAATTTGTAAGAGTTTTTTGTCGCAATTTCAATAAAATAAACTGTGCCATCCAAACAGCAGCCACGATAATTTTTTAAGCTGCTTTGAGTTGGTAAACTTTCAATTCCGGTGTTCTCAAATAAGTTTTTCAAATCAATTTCATCTACCGAAATTTTATGACAAATAAAAAAAGGGTTTTTACCAATATTGTAAGAAAAATTATTAAAATTCTTTAATTGCAAGTCTTCATCTTCATATTCATTGAAAAAGTAATTGTAGATTTCACATTTGTTGTTTTGATATTTAACAATAAAAACGTGATCGCCGTCAGTTATTTGTTGATCAATCCAAAAACGAAGCTCGAAACTATCAGAACCTTTTTCTATGGCAGATAAATTAATGAGAGTATCGTAATGATTTTTTATTTTGAACCAAAATGAATCTTTGTAAAAGACTTCTTTATTAAAACCTGCGACATCGGATGTTTGTTTCGAAACCAAATCTGGTGTCACATTTTGGCAGGAAATTATTAAATCAAGAAAAGCAAATAATATTATTCTCATGAGATGTTAACGTTTAGAAAGAAATAAAATTTTATCTTCCCAATCTTAAAATCATCCCAAATCTTGGTTCAGACAATGAAAATCTTCAACATTTTTTTCTGCATTGTATTTATTTTTTTTGCCGCTTTGCAATATAATGATCCGGATCCTTATGTTTGGATGCCTATTTATTTGTATGCCGCTGTTCTTTGCTGGCTTGCATTCCGCAATAAATATTTCCCCGGAGTTTATCTTTTAGGAATTGCCGTGTATGCTACTTATAAATTCTTTGATGAAAATGGGTATGGGATTGGGCAACGAAACATCATTTTGCCAATATTGCTGATACCATGAAGACAGAACAACCGTGGGTAGAAGAGACAAGAGAATTTTTTGGATTGGTGATACTGGTTGTTGTTTTGCTGATCGATTATTTCTATAGAAAAAGAAAACGAAAACAGGGCTATTTGATCAATATGACTCATTTGACCCAATGACTTACTGACTATTTCTTAAAATCGATCCTCGACAACGCCGCGTCTTTATTTTTATGAAACCAGCCGGTGCCATATTCCAGTATATACAATCTTCCATCAGGTCCTAATTCCATATCAATCGGTGCGGCAAATTTTGTTCCCGGCATAAATGGTTCCATCTTATAAAAATCCCCGTTCGATTGTAAGGTTACAGCCATGATCCAATTTCTCATCCAGTCATAAATAAAAACTTTCTTATCGTAATAATCGGGTAACCGTGTTTCTGCAGCATACAGGTCTGCATAAAACACCGGTCCTGCCATGGCTGTTCTTCCGCCTGTGCTCACTTCAGGAAAATCATGCGAAGCTTCATAAGGATACCAGATAAATGCAGGTTGTGCCTTTGGTAATTCTGTAATGCCTGTATTATTTCTCGAATTATTGATCGGCCTGGCAGTATCAAACATAATTCCCGGTGTACCCGTGCCATAATCGTATTGGTGATAAGCATAATTGTTACCAACAAATAACGGCCAGCCAAAATAACCGGCTTTGCGGGCCTGGTTTATTTCATCATATCCACGCGGACCCCTGGTATTAAGACTATCAGCATTAGAATCCGGACCTACTTCACCCCAATACAAAAAACTATTTTTGGGATCTACAGAAATACGATAAGGATTGCGGGTGCCCATGATATAAATTTCAGGTTTCGTCTTTGGTTCTCCTTTTGCAAAAAGATTTCCTTCAGGAATTTCATAACTGCCGTCATCCTTTATGCGGATACGGATAATTTTTCCACGTAGATCATTTGAATTACCTGCGGTTCTTCTTGAATCATATTTTTCATGACCGGGCCGATCGTCGAGTGGAGCAAAGCCATGACTTACATATTTCTGGTTGGGCTCGTCAAATGGAGTGGAGTTATCGCCCGTAGACAGATATAATAAACCATCAGATCCAAATGCAATAGAACCGCCTGTATGACAGCAGATCTCTCTTTGCGAATAAAATTGAAGAATGGTTTTTTCCGATCTCATGTCAATCGTATCATTCTTTAATTCAAATCTTGACAATCGATTTACAGAAGTATCTGCAGGGGAATAGAAAATATATACCCAATGATTTTTTGCGAAATTCGGATCTTTGCAAACACCTAAAAGACCTTCTTCAGCATTTACCGTAGAATCTTTTTTGGTGTGCCAATAAACATTTAAGAAACCGGCTGGCTTAATTTTTTTTATATCATTTTTATATAAAAGAATTTCTCCGCGACGCTGGACAATTAAAACATCGAGATCAGGAAGTATCGTCATTTCTATCGGCTCAAAAAATTCGCTCTCACTCAAAACTGTTTTAGTGAATTTATTTTCTTCAGGCGGATATTGTGATCGTGCTTTTGAATAATTCAATTGATTATTGCCTATCGCATACTCAATACCCCCGAGAAGATGTTTCAAATAAAAAGAGTCTGTATAGGACGCTTCAACATGACCTAACCCAGTATAAAATGCACGGCCACCATCGTAATCATGATACCAGGCCATGGGATGATCATCTCCCAATGTTCCTCCCTGGTACGATCTTTCATCGATCTTCAATAAAACCTTTACATCTTTATTCAATCTTTTAAAATTGTACCATTCATCTGTCCTGCTCCAGGTTTCAGGAAGATATTTTGTAGAAATATTTGTTTTATCAACCACTATGATTTTAGCAGGTTGAATTTCAGGATGACTCGCAAATTGTGCGCCGACCATATCTGCATACCATATCCAGTCATATTCTGTATCTGTAGCTGAATGAACTCCGACAAACCCGCCGCCAGCCTGGATAAATCGTTCCATTGCAATTTCCTGCCGGTTGTTTAAAACATCTCCTGTTGTATTCAGAAAGATAATGGCGGCATATTTTTTCAGATTTTCTTCCGTAAAAAAATCAGCATCTTCAGTGGTGTCCACTTCAAAATTATTTTCCAATCCTAATTTTTGAATAGCGGTCTTGCCAATTGGAATTGATGAATGGCGAAAGCCTGTTGTTTTCGAGAATACGAGTACACGTACTTTGTTTTGGCTTTCTTTACAGGAGAATAAAAAGGGTATAATTATCAAAAACAGCAATATTTTTTTCATGCCGGTAGAATTATGGTTGAAAAGCTAATGAAAAATTTAGTAACAAAGGAAGTAAATTAATTCAATTGAGGATCGATTGGAAAATTTATCATGATCTCATAATCTCCGCCGAGAAGTTTTAAGGAGTCCTTCCAGATTTCTTTATAGTCTTTGTGAAAAACTAATTTGCGGGTTGCTTTAACAGTCAGCCATGATTTTTCTTTGAGTTCATTTGTTAATTGCCCATCGCTCCACCCCGAATAGCCGATAAAAAAACGGATCTTATTTTCGTTTATCGTATTACCTTTTATCATCTCAACTACTTTGTCAAAATCTCCTCCCCAAAATATTCCTTTCATTACTTCCTGGCCGCCTTGTATCTCTTCCGGGTATTGATGCAGAAAATGAATAGTATCCATTTGTACAGGCCCACCATAGTATAGTGGAATTTTATGACCTTCCAGCTCGGGGATCAATTCATCAATTGTATTTTCATATTTTCGGTTTAATACAAATCCAAAACTTCCCTGCTGCTGGTGTTCACAAAGGAAGACAACGGTCCGCATGAAGTTGGGGTCTTTTAAAAAAGGATCGGAAATAAGTAATATGCCGGAACCGGGGTCAATCATAAATACAATTTAACTCTAAAATTTATTTTACCAAAGTTGTGCCTTTTTAAAACGGGGTCTTCAACGGAAAATTCCGGGAAATAATTATAAGAAATTAAATTGCTATAAACCTCTGTTAAAATCCTGCCTTTAGAATAAGAACAACTCTGGCCCGGATTATGAAATACTAACTTTGCAAGGTTTTCATCTTTGTAAAAACATATTATCTTTCAAGTCGTAAACGATTGTAGTGAAGAAAATTTTTCCCATAATAATTGGAATGATCAGTTTATCGCTGGTCGGTATTATTGTCATCCAGCTTTTATGGTTAAAGAATATGCTGTTGCTCAGACAGGAACAGGTAAGACACCGCATCCAGGACGGGGTCACTTTAGCTGGTAATA
>Ga0207106_1121_pt1 | contig 11583 bp, 12 predicted proteins | sample Alteio_BWMinHeat_78_FD_153535 | JGI IMG/M metagenome (GOLD analysis project Ga0207106, IMG submission 153535) | Enriched cells from forest soil in Barre Woods Harvard Forest LTER site, Petersham, Massachusetts, United States -... | ecosystem: Environmental > Terrestrial > Soil > Temperate forest >...
CAAGATATGCCCAAGTCGGGATGATTAAACTGCCGCAGCCTTGAATGAGAACCGGCTTGCCTTGATACTTCGCCCAATCAAATCGCTGAACTGCATCTCGGAAATCCTTTTCCCTGAAGATTCCTCCTGAGATCAACCCTTCCCTCAGGTCGAACACTTCCATACATCAAACCGAGAAGGATTCCCCGCACCCGCAACTGCGCGTCGCATTCGGATTGTTGAACGTAAAGCCCTTCCCCTGGAGACCGTCTACGTAGTCAAGCTGCGTGCCACTCAGATATTGGAGGCTTTGCGGGTCTAAAAGAAGCTTAATCCCTTCGATTTCCTGAACGTTGTCTCCCTCATGGGGTGCATCAAATCCCAGCATATAAGACATGCCGGAACATCCACCGCTTCGTACGCCCACCCGCAAGCCCAGTTCGGGCTTGTTCTCCTTAGCTAAAAGACGCTTCACTTCAGAAACTGCATTGGGGGTCAAAGCAATCATGGGGAACCTCCTTAATAGACTCTACACAAACTCCAAAAGGATCGACGGGTCGAGCTGCTTCATCGGCTGCTTGACTAACGCGCCATTGGTCAGAGCCGGTTCGCCTTCCTCATACGTCGGTCTCTCTAATTGATAGAACACACCGATGGGGATACGCGTTCCCCACTCTTGCGCCTTTTTCATGGCGGCATCAAAATTGACGGAGTCATGCTTCTCATCTTCCAGCTTGTAGACGCGCTCTTTGAACCAGGGATAGGTATTCTGCTTATTGTAGGTAACGCAGGGACTGAACACGTCTACCAGGGCAAAACCCTTGTGTTGGATGGCTTTTTTGTAGAGCTCGGCCAGATGCGCTGGTTCTCCCGAGAATCCCCGGGCTACAAAAGACGCCCCACCCGCCAAGGCTAGAGCAATCGGATTGAGCTGGCTTTCCAAATTCCCCGTAGGCGTTGATTTGGTCTTGGTTAAGCGCTCCGTCGTGGGAGACGCCTGACCCGTGGTCAAACCATAGACCTGGTTATCCATAACGATATAGGTCATATCCAAATTGCGTCGCATGGCATGAACAAAATGACCCACGCCGATACCATAACCGTCCCCATCGCCGCCGGTGATAATCACCGTCAAATCGTGGTTGGCCAACTTCACGCCACTGGCGACCGCGACCGCGCGTCCGTGCAACGTGTGCAGACCGTAGGAATTGAAAAATCCCGGCAAGTTAGAAGAACATCCGATCCCCGAGACCACCATAATATCCTTGGGATCGAGATTTAAATCCGCGCAGGCCTTCTGAAGTGAGTTCAGCACGCCAAAATCGCCACACCCAGGACACCAATCAGGTTTTACTTCGGATTTAAAAACGGCTACATCAGCCATGAGTCGCCTCCCTATCGAGCGCCCGCCCCCGCTGTTGCGGGAGTCGGCGCTTTCGACAAAATCTTTTTGAGCTGCGTATAAGTCTCGCCGGCGGCGAACGGCTCGCCGTCGTATTTCAAAATCTGATCTTTGATGTGGATCCCGGTCTCCATCCGGATCAACCGGCTCATCTGCGAAGTGAAGTTGTTCTCAATCATCACCAACCGCTTACATCGGGAAAGAACCGCCGCCACTTCGTCGCTTAAGAACGGCGCGACAACCTTGATCAGGAAGATGTTAGTCCGCGTTCCTTCTTCTTCCAATCGACGCGCCAGCGCGCGCAGCAGGTTGTCGGTAGATCCCCAGCCCACCAGCGTCACCTCGGCATTCGGGGAGCCTTCCAGCTTCGGCGGATAAAGCTGGGCGAGATCCTGGCGAGCATGAGTCATCTTCCGCATCCGCTTTTCTACCATCATTTTGCGCGTCGGCGGATCGGTAAAAACGTCCGAGATGACCTCGCCCTTTTCATTGTGCTCGTCACTGGCCGCTACATGCAGCGTCCCGCGGGTCCCGGGTATCGCCCGAGGAGAAACACCGGTCGCGGTGTTCTGATAACGCTTGTAGCCATTGCCGTTCCATTCGGTGATCAATTCTCCGCGGTCGATCCGGACATTTAAATCAAGTTTGTCAACGGTTTCCGTATGCTCGGATAAGAGCAAATCGGACAGCAAAAGCACAGGGCATTGATATTTATCTGCGAGATTAAAGGCTTCTGCTGTGACATAAAACGCGTCTTCGATCGTTGTAGGAGCTAAAATAATCCGGGGATATTCTCCCTGGCTGGCGCCTAGGGCCTGAAAGAGATCACCCTGCTCGGTCTTGGTAGGCAACCCTGTGGAGGGACCGCCTCGCTGGACGTTCACGACCACAACAGGAGTTTCCAACATCCCGGCTAGGCCCACCGCTTCCGTCATCAATGAAAAACCGCCTCCTGAAGTGCCCGTCATCGAGCGCACCCCGGTCTGACCCGCGCCGACCGCCATATTCATCGCCGCGATTTCATCTTCGCATTGCTTAACCAGCATGCCGTTCTTGGGACCATTTGGAGCCAAAAAGTGCAGAATGGATGAGGCCGGTGTCATGGGATAGGCTGAATAAATACGGCAGTTGGCGGCCAGAGCACCCACCGCGATCGCCTGGTTGCCGGTCATCACTAGCCGCTGTTTGTTCGATAGCTCCAATCCCAAACCAAGGGATTTCCAATGCTCCTTGGCATATTCGTAACCGGCTCGGGCCGCTTCAAGATTTTGTTGAACGATTTCCGGTTTTTTCTTCCCAAAACGTTCCTGAAGCGCTTTTTCTAAACTTTCCAACGGAAGATCCGTCATGAACATGAATGCGCCGGTCGCGACGGTGTTCTGCATAATCGGCAATTTTGCCAGTTTTGATATCGGGAGACCGCACGATTGGGCACCGTTAGCCAGATGTTCCGGACGCACCTGCATACGGTCGGAATTGAATAGGATCCCCCCGCCCTTTTCCACACCCAAGGCGTGCTGGTCGATGGTGTCCTGATTCAAAGCGATGAGGAGGTGACAATTTTCCGGCTGGGTATAAACCTTTTCCGAGCCGGCACGCATTTGCCACCACACATGGCCGCCGCGAATGACGGATTGATAGCTGTTGTAGGCGTAAACCTGGAGACCGTTCCGAGAGAAAATCTTGGCTAGAGACTCGCCCACCGAGGCGATCCCATCACCGGCTGCTCCGCCCACCCAAACTGAAATAGTCCTTCGTTTCATCACATTGCTCCTTCGTTAGAGTAGCCCCAGCTCCATCTTGATTTCATCCGAAGCCATGGTCCGAGGATCCCAAGGAGGAGTCCAGACCAATTCCACTTTGGCTTCTTTGACCCCTGGAAGCTTTAAGAGGGCGGATTGAACCTGCGCTTGCAGAAGGGGCCCTACCGGACATGCGGGGCTCGTCAAGGTCATACGCACTCTGACCGTCCCGTTCGGTTCTGATTGTACACCATAGATTAAACCCAAGTCCACTATACCCAGGTGAATTTCGGGGTCCTGGATCGGACGAAGAGCTTCCCATAATTGCGTTTCACCGGGCATGCCCTCCGGAATTGTGGATGGAGAATTTGGCGGCGCAGGCAGGATCGATTTTTCCTCGTTCATATCGTGACTCCTTCAAAAACGGAGGAAGCCTTCTTCAGCGCCAATACCAAGGCATCCACTTCCGCCTTTGTGTTGTAAATATAAAAGCTGGCTCGCGCGGTACCGCTGACCCCGAAATCACGCATCAAAGGTTGGCAGCAATGATGCCCCGCGCGGATGGCGATCCCTTCTTTGTCGAGAAGGGTGCCCATATCGTGCGGATGAATTTCCCCATAGTTAAAGGAAATAACCCCGCCTTGGATCGCCGCATCCCGTGGGCCGTATAACGTAACTTTTGGATCTTCGGCCAGCCGTTTCAACGCATAGGCCGTCAGGTCTCGTTCATGATCCCGCACATTTTCCATCCCGAGACGCTCCAGGTAATCCAGAGCCGGTCCAAAAGCGATTACCCCAGAAATGTTCGGCGTCCCCGCTTCAAATTTCCAGGGGATCTCGTTCCAGCGCGCATGATCCCTCCATACTTCCAGAATCATGTCCCCACCGCCCAAGAAAGGATCCATTTCATCCAAAAGCTCCGGTCGCCCATAAAGGACGCCGACGCCGGTGGGACCCAGCATCTTGTGCGCGGAGAATACCAGGAAATCGCACTGCCAGTCGCTCAACCGGAAGGGAATATGGGGTACCGCCTGCGCCCCATCGACGAGCACTTTAGCACCAAAGGCATGCGCACGCTGAGTGATTTCACGAACCGGCGTGATCGTTCCCAAAACGTTTGACATCGCGGTAAAACTGACCAGCTTGGTGCGGGGCGAAATTAAATGATCCAGCTTTGAAAGATCCAGCTGGCCTTCCGGCGTGATCGGAAGAAATTGCAACTTTGCCCCTGTGGCCTGGGCGGTCAACTGCCAGGGAACAAGGTTTGAATGATGTTCGATGGTTGTGAGAAGAATTTCGTCGCCCGGCTTGAGGTTCTTTCGGGCCCATCCGTGAGCCACAACATTGATCGATTCGGTCGCGTTGCGCGTAAAAACGATGCTTTCCGGGTGGCTGGCCCCGATGAATCGTGCCACCTTTTCACGGACTGCTTCATACCGGCGGGTAGCTTCCTCGCTTAACGTATGAATTCCGCGATGGATGTTGGAGTTCCACCGCTCGTAATAACGCTTCTCCTCCGCGATCACCGAAGTGGGCTTGTGTGTTGTGGCCGCATTATCCAAATAGATGAGCGCCTTGCCGTCCACTTTATGGTTCAAGATTGGAAAATCTTTTCGAATGCTTTGGGGATCGAAACCGCTCATGCTCGAACCTCCGGATGCAGCTCGGCGACCTGATGCAGCGTTAATGCCGGGCGCTGTCCCGTGAATTTGCTCCCGACGAAATGCCGCAATTTCTCCACGAGGGCACTTCGCGGAAATGGCTGAAAAATATCTTCAAAAAAAGGCCGGGCCTGAGAATACTCATCTGTTTCCAGTGAAAACTTCTCACTCTGATACCGCTCGGTGGAACCCTGCCTGTTCAATAGATCGGCGCACAAGGAACCTCTGGCTTGTACTCCGCCCGTTGAAATCGAAAGAACCATCAGCCGGCCGGTGCCCGCAACGTGATATTCCTGATCAGAAAGATGGACCGCTTCTTCCCCCCAACTGCGCAGTTGGAAAAGCTGGACCTGGGCACCCTCTCCCACCCAGAGTTCGGTCACGCCCGAACATAAACTGGGGAAATGCCGGTTGGGAGAAAAACTTTCATCCAATAAAGACACTTTGCTTCCCTTTTCGACCACGATCACAGCGCGAGGGAACGCCGCGGTCTCTGCAGTACTCATCCAAAGGCAAGTGTGGAAGGGCAAATGAATTTCCACATGCTGTGGTATATAAAGGAAAGTCCCGCCTGCCCAAAAGGCCGAGTTCAGGCTGACTCCCGTCGATTCGACTTTCGCCAACCGCCCCAAGTATCGCTGAACGATATCCGGAGCGATTTTGACAGCCGTGGCCAAATCCGTGAATAGGACGCCCCGCTTAGCCTGTTCTTTGGAGATGGAACGAGAAAGTATCGTTGAATCTCGCTGGATGATAAGACCTTCTTCGTCTCCTCGCTCTTCCAAAGCATGCGGCAGATCCGGCGGCCATTCATGGGGTGGGACGGCTCGTGTTGGCGGTTCTGAAAAAGACTGCAAACCATCCAAGGTCAGCTCGTCACCGACTGATGAATTTCGCCCTTCCTCAAAAATCTCCCACGCCGCCAGACGTTGTTCGCGGAGCCAAGCGGGCTCCTCATTAAAGTGCGAGAAAGCTTCCACGCTGGTTCGATTGAACCCATAAGAAGGATTTTTTTGAGTCATAGCTTAAAGCGGTACGGATGTGGTCTCGAAGGCATCCCTATCCAGTTCCAGATCTGCGTTGGCACGCCATTCCTGAGGGTTGTGCACACGCTCCGCTACCTGGTCTGCCAACGTCCGATCAGACTTGGTGCGCGATAGATAGTCGCCTAATGCGGCTTTCAAAGCGAGTTCAGCGAGTTTGGCACAATTCTGCTTCAGGGGGGGGAGTTCCCCCAAGACCTTGGCGACATCGTCCTTGGTAATCCTCAACGCCTCCTCCACCTTTTTCCCTTCTACCAAGTCCGTTAAAATAGAGCTGGTCGCGATCGCCGCCCGACATCCAAAGGATTTGAAAGTGGCCTTCTCGATGCGATCTTCTTTGATTCTCAAAAATAAGCGGATGATATCACCGCACAGCGGATTGCCGACATCCCCCACACCGTTTGCATCAGGCAGCTCGCCCGCATTGTGGGGATTCATAAAATGGTCCATCAAAACATCTCGTGTTTGTTCTTTAGGCATAAAACCTCTCGCTTAAGACGACGCGCTCGGCATAGGCGCCCTAGACACAAAACTAAGGACCGGCAGCTGAACCGCCAGGGTCTGATTGACGGTTTTTTCGTCTGCCAAAAGTTGCTGTAAGGTGATGCGATCTAGCGCCTCCCATAAGCGCCGGGCTACCGTTTCCCAGACCGGCCGAATTCCGCATTCATTGAGATGGCCGCAATCACATCGCCGGTTAAAATGATCGCAGGTATTTTCCAGCGGCACATTTTCCAATACGCGAAGAATCGCTCCCACCGTGATGGCCCCGGCAGGCTGCGCTAAAGCAAAACCTCCCTGCGTTCCTCGAATGCTTTTCACAAAGCCCGCGCGGCGGAGGCGCATCATGATCTGGTGCGCATAAGGTCGAGGCAGGCGTTCCTGCTGGGCGATATCGCCTAGCGATAAGGATTTGCCGTCTTCCTGTCGGGCTAACCGCAGAAGACAGCGCATCCCATATTCCGTGCGGGAGCTGACCTGCATCATAAACCTAGTCTCCTGGTCTGATGAAAAACTCCCTTTTCTATTATTCTCTGCGGTCGCTGGCAAGGGACCCAGGAATCAAGTTCCCATCGACAATCTTTATCGATGGGTTCCCCGCCTACAACCGCGGGGAATGACGAAGGAGAGTTTTCCCGGCTATTCCGTACTGACTTGTCCATTTTTCCCCTCTAACGCTGATTTTAAGGTGTGCCAAGGCAGCACCGCGCATTTAATCCGCGCAGGGAACTCACAGACGCCGGAAAAAACCGCAAGCTTGCCCAAACGATCGGGATCTATGGGTTCGTTCTTGGAGCCGGTGACCATCTCGTGGAAGGTATGGAAGATTGCCTCGACTTCCGCCGGACTCTTGTCTTTGACGCTGTCGGTCATCATCGAAGCCGCCGCTTTGGAAATGGCGCACCCTTTGCCCTGGAAACTGATGTCCTGAATCCGATCATGGTCCAGCTTCAAATACAACGTAACCTGATCTCCACAGAGCGGGTTAAATCCTTCTGCTTGCCGATCGGCATTCCCGAGCACGCGAAAATTGTGCGGACTCCGGCTGTGATCGAGGATGACGTCTTGATAAAGATCACTTAACTCGGACACGACTCATCCACCCCCCTTTTGAAATTTCCCCGACAGGAGCTGATGCAGCCTTTCGCGGAGGGAAACGACCGGCAACGACTCAATCATCTCGCTGGCAAAGGCGTAGATGAGGAGCTTTCGCGCTTCCTCCTCGGGAATCCCCCGCGAACGCAGATAAAAAAGTTGAGCCGCGTCGATTTGACCGATCGTCGAACCATGCTTACATTTGACGTCATTGGCCAAAATCTTCAGTTCCGGATTTGATTTGGCCTTTGCATCGGAGGAAAGCAGAAGATTTTTGTTGGTCTGGGAGGAATCGGTTTTCTGGGCGTCCTTTTCGACTACGATCAACCCATCAAATAATCCTTGCGCCTTCTGGTCCAAAATTCCTTTATACAACTCTCGGCTGGTCCCATGGGGCTTGAGGTGATCAATCAAAGTATGGGTTTCCATCACCTGCTCAGCGGTAGCCAGATACAGACCATTCAAAACACAGTTTCCGCCCTCGCCGACCCGGACATGTAAGGTATTCCGGATGCGGGCCCCATCAAATAGAAATACATGGGACTCCAATGAAGCCGCGCGCTGCAAATGAACCTCTAGAAAAGACTGGTGGTCGGCCCGAGGGCCCTCACGAACCAGCTTGTAATGCGCTAACCGCGCCTCTGCGGCCACTTCGATCCGCAACGTGGTCTGGGTGCTGTAGGCCTCGTTGCCTTGGGTTTCATAAATTTCAATGAGAGAGGCTTGGGCTCTCTCTGGGATAGAGAGACGCCGTCCTTCCGCGGTGGTCTCAATCGACAAAGGAACCACCGTACCGTCCGGCCGGTGCGCTTCCACTTGAAGACTACTTTTGTCATCCCCGCGGTTGTAAGCGGGGATCCAATCCTGGATTCCCGCTTTCGCGGGAATGACACCCTTGGACTCAACGCTCATCGAATCGCCGCCCCTTCTTCTAACCAGACGTAACCGCGCTTTTCTAGCTCCAATGCCAGCTCTCGCCCTCCCGATTTGACAATGCGTCCTGCGGAGAGGACGTGTACAAAATCTGGCTGGACGTAATTCAAAAGCCGCTGATAGTGGGTCACCACAATGAAGGCGCGGTCCGGGCTGCGCATTTTGTTGATCCCCTTGGCCACGATCTGCAACGCGTCGATATCCAGTCCAGAATCCGTTTCATCCAGAATCGACAACCGCGGTTCTAGGACCGCCATCTGCAGAATTTCATTACGTTTCTTCTCTCCGCCCGAGAAACCGTCGTTGACCGAGCGCGACAGCAGCGCGGTGTCCATCTCTACGATCTGGGCCTTTTCTTTGATCAGTTTGAGAAAATCCATCGCGTCCATCGCAGGCAGTCCGCGATATTTCCGCAGAGCATTAAGAGCCGTCTTCAGAAAATAATTGTTGGTCACCCCAGCGATCTCGACAGGGTATTGGAAGGCGAGAAAAAGGCCCTCCCCAGCGCGCACTTCAGGGGTCATAGCCAGGAGGTCCTTCCCTTCATAAGCCACCTCGCCTCCGATTACGGTGAACCCTTCGCGACCCGCCATAACATGGGCCAGGGTGCTTTTGCCCGATCCATTCGGGCCCATAATGGCGTGGACTTCGCCCTTGTTCACTTCGAGATTAATGCCGCGTAAGATTTCTTTTCCGCCGACAGAGACATGCAAATCTTTGATTTTGAGCATGTTAACCGACACTCCCTTCAAGGCTGATGCTGAGCAATTTCTGAGCTTCCACAGCGAACTCCATCGGCAATTCTTTAAAGACCTGCCTGCAGAAACCGTTCACAATCATGTTGACGGCGTCCTCCGTGGAGATGCCTCGCTGCCTGCAGTAGAACAACTGGTCTTCATTGATTTTGGAGGTGGTGGCTTCGTGTTCCATCTGGGCGGACGGCTCGTTGACTTCGATATGGGGGAAGGTATGCGCGCCGCAGGTATCGCTCATCAGAAGCGAATCGCACTGGGAGTAGTTCCGGGCGCCGGCGGCGCCCTGGAAGATGCGGACCATTCCGCGATAAGAGTTCTGACCGTAACCGGCAGAAATACCCTTGGAGATGATCGTGCTCCGCGTGTTTTTGCCCACGTGGATCATCTTGGTACCGGTGTCGGCTTGCTGGCGATGGTTGGCGAGCGCCACCGAGTAGAATTCGCCGATCGAGTTATCTCCCTTGAGGATGCAACTGGGGTATTTCCAAGTAATCGCCGAACCCGTCTCCACCTGGGTCCAGGAAATCTTGGAATTGACGCCCTTGCAGAGACCGCGCTTGGTGACAAAGTTAAAGATGCCGCCTTTGCCTTCCTTGTCGCCGGGATACCAGTTCTGGATTGTGGAATATTTAATCTGGGCGTTATCCATGGCGATCAGCTCTACTACGGCCGCGTGCAGTTGGTTGGTGTCCCGCATGGGGGCGGTGCACCCTTCCAGATAACTCACGTAGGCCCCTTCGTCCGCGACGATGAGGGTCCGCTCAAACTGCCCCGTGTTAGCCGCGTTGATGCGGAAATAAGTGGACAGTTCGATCGGACAGCGGACGCCCTTAGGCACATAACAGAAAGATCCGTCGCTGAAGACCGCTGAGTTGAGAGCGGCAAAAAAATTATCACCGGGAGGCACGACCATCCCCAGATATTTCTTGACGAGTTCGGGATGCTCGCGGAGCGCCTCCGACATGGGACAGAAAATAATTCCCAATTCCTTGAGTTGTTTCTGAAAGGTGGTGGCCACCGACGCGCTATCGATGATCGCGTCTACGGCAACGCCGCTCAAAAGCTTTTGTTCTTCGAGAGAAATCCCGAGCTTATCAAAGGTCCTCCGAACTTCTGGATCCACTTCGTCCAAGCTCTTGGGTCCTTCGCCCCGTTTCTTGGGAGCGGCATAGTAACTGAGAGATTGGTAATCAATCGGGGCGTACTGGACATTAGCCCAGTGAGGCTCCTTCATGGTGACCCAATGGCGATAGGCCTTTAATCGCCATTCCAGCATGAAATCGGGCTCCTGTTTCTTCTGCCAGATCGCACGGACGATATCCTCGTTCAAACCGGCCGGTATCGCATCCATTTCAATGGCCGATACAAACCCCCACTTGTAATCTTGACTAGTGAGATCACGTATAGCAGCGTTTGATTGTGTCATAATTCACTCCTCTGAAATTCCGCTCGGAGATGGACGTTTAGGATTGACGTCCACTATTAGATTAACATATATGACTACTACAGTCAACTATGATTTATGGTCAATTTTTAGATGCGTTTTTTTGATAGTATGAAGAGCCAAGAGGCTTCTCGATGAAGGGATGGCTGGGTGGCATCTTGAGTAAAAAGGCTCACAAAATAGTACCCCCCTTTAGGACGAGATGGCAGAGGAAATTGAAAAAACCCCTGTTTTGGGGTCTATGGCCACCCGAAAATAGCGTTTGCCTAGCTTATCGACCAAAATCTGGCTGCTGCCGGCCAGCACTTCCTGCACCCGTCGGACCCGCCCTCGAATCAAGCTCACCGGACCTCTCACGTGTTCTCCATCCCTAGGCGAGAGGTTCGCTAGATGAAGCGGGCTATCTCGGAAATAATTCGCAAATTCGCGGAGGCGAACGCCTCGATAAACGAGCCTTCGATTGATCCGCAGAGGGTCAGTAAACCGGTCGACGTTCCCGTCATCACAGGTGAAAGCGCCTTGGTACCCCGCCCGGCGCGTGCGCTCCACAATCAGCTCATTATAACCCCCGAAGGGATAGGCCAGAGCGGTCACTTGTTTGCGGAGATGGGCTTCGATCTGACTCTTGGACTCCTGGAGCTCCTGGTCGATCCAAGCCAGATAGTCCTTGCGATTCATGGCCTTCCCGGGATGAGTGAGAAGAGGGTGGGTGAGTGAATGGCCTTCGACATCCACGCCTTCCTTCGTCATAACTTCAAGATCTTCCCAGGTTAAAGCGGACGCATGGCCGATGAAATGCGGATAGACAAACACCGTAAAGGGAAATCCAAACTCTTTCATGACAGGCCAGGCCTTGGTTCGCGCGGTCTTGTACCCGTCATCGATCGAGACAACGACGGAGTGATCGGGGATAGGGTCTCCTTTGTGCAAATAATCAATCAACTGGGGGAGAGGGATCACAGGGATGTGTTGTACATGGAGATACCGCATCTGTTCCCGAAAGGTTTGACGGGTCACCGTGTAGGGCG
>Ga0207106_1122_pt1 | contig 11555 bp, 9 predicted proteins | sample Alteio_BWMinHeat_78_FD_153535 | JGI IMG/M metagenome (GOLD analysis project Ga0207106, IMG submission 153535) | Enriched cells from forest soil in Barre Woods Harvard Forest LTER site, Petersham, Massachusetts, United States -... | ecosystem: Environmental > Terrestrial > Soil > Temperate forest >...
TTATACTCCTTATCAAATAAATTACTGGAGATTAACCGGTCTTCCGGTTCCGGAAGGAGCAATTGCCCCAAATATTTCTTTCCAAATGGATACTGCGGTTGACATAGGGCAACCGGTAAATTTCAAAATTGCATTTAAAAATGTGAGTGATTTTCCATTTGATAGTTTGAAAGTAAAAATGATTATCACGGATAAGAACAATGTACAGAATATTATACCTGTTGCCCGTCAGAAGCCGCTGGTGGCCGGTGATACTTTAACTTTGAGTACGACAATTAATACGCGAAATCTTCCGGGTGTAAACAATTTCTATATTGATTTTAATCCGGATAATGATCAGCCCGAACAGTATCTCTTAAACAATTTTGCCTATAAAAGTTTTTATGTAAAACCTGATAGCCTGAATCCTTTGCTGGATGTTACTTTTGATGGACAGCATATCTTAAACAAGGATATCGTTTCTTCAAAACCCCGTATTTTAGTCAAGTTAAAAGATGAGGCTAAATGGATGGTCTTAACGGATACATCATTGGTCACTCTGAAAGTTCTGTTTCCGGATGGAAGCCTGCATAATTTTTATTTTAACAATGATACTTTGCAATTTACCCCGGCAGGTCCTGCGCCTAACGCCAATAATACCGCATCAATTAATTTTCTTCCATACTTTAGCCAGGATGGAGAGTATCAACTGATCATAACCGGAAAGGATGAAAGCAATAACCAGGCAGGGAATATTGCATACCGGATCGCATTTGAAATCATCAACAAGCCAATGATCTCGAATATGCTGAATTATCCAAATCCATTCACCACTTCAACAGCATTTGTATTTACTCTTACGGGCAGTGAGGTGCCGCAGAATATTAAAATTGAGATCATGACAGTAACCGGAAAAATTGTGAGAGAGATCACGAAGGATGAATTGGGGCCCCTGCATATCGGGAAAAATATCACTGAGTTTAAATGGAATGGGACTGATCAATATGGTGATAAGCTGGCGAATGGTATTTATCTGTATCGTGTAGTAACCAACCTGAATGGCAAATCACTTGACAAGTATAAGGCGACAAGTGATAATACCGATAAATATTTCAACAAAGGATACGGTAAAATGTATTTGATGCGATAGCAAACCGAGGGCAATATTATTTGATTAATCCCGGCATGTCGGGATTATTTTTTTAATTTATTTATCAACTAAACAGACGCCTGTTCCCCAGGCGCGGTATCACCAGGATAATAAACCCGGCCATTAAAATTGCAATATTAATCTTCATCGCTTTCCTTATTAGTACCGGGTTAAATCTGAATTCAACTTTTTGTACTCCCTGTTTTAAAGGCAGGCCGACAAAGGTTTTATAAGCAGTAAAGTGTGATTCTTTTTTTCCATCAACAAACACTTCCCAATAAGGATAATTGTTTTGTAAGAAAATAAGAAAGTGGTAACCGGGATTATTCACTCTTATTTTTAAATGACCGGGTCCAAATGCATTTATTGCGACCAGGGATGAGTCATAGCTGGTTTTAGCATCAATAGTTGTATCCTCGCTAAGAAAAATAAAAGCCTGTTTATTTATAAAATTGTGCAAGGCGGTATCTTCAAAAAATTTTTTGGTCGTATTTAATTGAACAGGATATTGTTCTTCCAAAGGATAACCTATCTTCTTACTATAACTACCGAGCAGCAATAATTCTTTTTTTAAAGAAGAATCTAAAAACTTTAATTGATTCAAAGGCAAAAGTTCCTGTGCATACAGGCCGTGTGGCAAAACCATCATTTTTTTATTCATTTCTTTTTTACCCGTCATTCCCAACCCGGTAAATGGAAGAGTAAGCCAGGTAATAACAATAAGATTGCAAGCCAGGATAATGATTGCTTTATAATGGGAGTACTTCCGGGTTACTAAGAGGATTGAAAATAGTTGTATCAAAGCGTTGATAAGTAACAGGTCGGCAAATTGTAAATTGTCAAAAATATTTTTTATCGAGACTTTAAGATCAGAGAAAAAAATTTTTCCATAGACAATTGAAGAATGGTTCCACAGTAAGAAAAACAATGCAAGGATAGCTGTGCTGCTAAAAAGTATGATCAGAAAGCGGCTGCTTTTTATTAATAGAGGTTTATAATTTTTATTTGTAATAAAGAACTGAAGTGAAAATGCCACCAATAGAAGAATGATCACAATGACGAAAAAAACAAACTCTCCATTTAGCCTTACATAACCAACCAGGGGCAGTATATGATAAAAGATGGTTTTGAAAATTCCACCGGAAGAAAGCAACGCAAAAAATAAAAGAGGTGCGAATGCAAAGACCAGGATTTTTTTATTTATGTATTTAAATAAAAAAATAATTCCTGCGACAGAGCTTAAACCGCTATAAATATTCCTCATGGAAATATCTGTAGCAAAGAATGAAGATTTATTTACTGCCATGGGAAATAAAAATGACAGGTAAGATTGAAAACTGGTGGGAGCAAGAAGCGATTCTGGCAAACTGATCTTATCTCCCCTCGAAATATGCTGTAACACATCCAGGTTGCTAATGATTACTACTATTGAAAAAACTCCGCTTAGAAGAAAAAAAGTAAAATTAATAAGCCAGAACTTTGGTTGATAAAGATCCCGGCAATATGTTTTTCTGAAAATGAAAAGAAAGAGAAGAGAAAAAATGAAAAAATAACCGGCACCTATGATAAATCCCGGGTGTGTCGATGAAACAAAAAGAAAAACAGTTAACGACCCGATAATGAAATTTTTCAGGACAGGATTTTTATTGATCTTCAAAAAATATAAACAGACATAAGGGAAAAACGCCGTGCCTGTGATCCAGGAGAAATGTTGTAAATGGCCCACTATGTAACCGCAACTCATGTAAGATAACGCGACAAGAATAGCTACTCCCTTCAGGATATTTAATTCTCTTAAAACTTTATAAATTCCCCATCCACCGATTAATATATAGAACATTTCCTCAAAAGTTATCGTCCATATATTATATCCAAAGATTTTTGCAATGACCCATAGAAAAGGATTCCAAAACCCATTGTTCATATCACCATACTGCGGAATTCCAAAATGTATGTAAGGATTCCACCAGGGGAAATACCCTGAATAAAGACTTTCACTAATAAAATACCGGGTAGGGAGGTTTTGAGTAATCAGGTCATTTTTCAAATGAAAAAAAGGAAGTAATACGGGTAAGTAAGCGATAACTACAAATATGAAGAGAATTAAAAAAGGATGATCTTCTGATATTTTTTTCAATTTTCTCATTAATCAGTAAATGTAATTACTAATATAGCTACTGTCCGGCTGAGGATTCATACGAAAGCCATCTTTTAAATTTTTACCTCTTGGCTGCAAGAATGGATTTTTTTGAGTTATACAAGGAAGGGATAAAAAATAGCAGCGACAGTCCCAGTTGGTGTTTATTCGATAAGGAAGTTTTAGACCAATTGTATTCACCCTGGTAATCTGGTACAGTGGTTCTTTGGAAGGAATGGGATGGATTGTATAATAAAGATTGTTGATTATGGGTTTACTTTTTTTAATTGTATATACCATCACAATTATTGTAGTGATTAAAAAAGCCAGTATATAAAACTTTGCTTTCATAAAACGGGAAACAAAAAGACTGACTGCTAAAAAAGAGGTACTAAGCAAAATGCCATACCCGAAGCGCCCTGGGTCGGGAGCTGTAAAAAACCAACCGGCGAGCATTAGCAATAAGGAAATAATAATTGATCGCAGTTGCTTATGATCAATTTGCAGGCTTGTTCTTTTGAAAAGAAAAAAGATTGATGAAAGAGCGAGAGTGAGGATGATCCTGTGTTTCCAAAGAATGCCGCTAAACCAATAAGGGATCCAGTTGAAAGACGTAGTTTCAAACTTATTAACGAATGACCACTGGTAATTGTAAAACCTGTTCGATAAAATAATATATCGGTAAAACCCGGAGGCCAATTTTTTGGGTAAGATCCAATCGGGAGAGTTTATTGCGATAGTTGAAGGGAATAATGGATAGCCTGTGGTAAGATAATTTTTTATAAGTACTGGTAAAAGAACAACAATTCCAGAAAGTATTATACTTGGCCACTTAACCGTTTTCCATGAGATCAGTATATGATAAAAAATCAAAACGAGCAGGAAAATACCCGACAGCTTAAAAGAGATCGCACATAATGCAAAAAGCCAAATAATAAAAGAAAAATGATTTCTGGGTTTATTGATGAAAACTCCTTCAATAAAAAATGAAGAAATAATAATTGTAAAAGCATTTACTGCAAAATCATAATTAGTTGAATTGGCTGAATCCCGATAAAGTTGCCAATCGAACATGCAATAAAGAAGAAGGAGAAAATAAAAAAAAGATAAAAGGGAAGTGTTGGAGTTTTTATCCTGTTTCTGAAAATAAAAATGCCATTTTGAAATAAGCCAGATGAAAAACCAAATGACGAAGCTTGCGTTCAGGTATGTAAAGGTTTCATTTTTTAATGCCGGCCAATAAAAAAAACTAATCAAATTGAACCAATTTGATCCGAGCCCCAACCTTGGATAAAGATTCGCGGTTCCCGGAACAACTTTATATTCAGATTGCCATCGAATGATCTGCAAGTGATAAATCTGCGTATCTCCATTTGCTGGTTGTAATGAACTTAATAACACAAATAAAAAAATACTCAAAATAACAAACAGCAGTGGCATGATGGAGCCAATGACCCGACGTTGATGAGTTTCTGCGAATAAGCTAATGATATTTCTTTTGTGAATCAACAGAAGATAAACTGATAAGGCAATGGTAAAAAACGCCAGGTAAGCAAATTTTAAAGGGACCAGAAGATATATCAGCGAACTAAGAATGCTTATAAGCAGGCAGCCACAAAGAAATAAGAAAGATAAGAGACCGGTAGTTGAATGGTACCAAAAAACATCTTTTTTTGCGGAAGAAAAAAAGATAAACAAAACAGGAATTCCCCAAATTATGCAGATAATGGAAAGTATAATTATATGGAAGAGTTGCTGAAGCATTGTCTTATAAATTCTTTTGTGCTACTACAATCACTGAGAGACCCGCTTTTCTAAACAGAATTTTATCAATGAGCCTGGCAAAAGGAACCAAATGATTGAACAGTTTCATATTTTTTTCCGGGATAGAATGTAACCCAAAAAGCTTTCCATACATCCAGGCCATAATTCCCAACGCATTAAAATAAAGTACTTTTTTGGCGGTAAATTTTTTTTTTGAAATTAATCCGGTTAATTTTTTTGAAGTATATCTTCTGTAATGCTGTAATTCTTTATCCATTTTGGAAAATAAAAAGGAATAAGCAGGGACGAGGACAATCAACGTTCCTCCCGGTTTTAAAAAATGCCGGCAATTCTCTATGGCCAATTCATCGTTCCTGACATGTTCTAATACGTTTAGAAAAACAACTGTATCAAAAGCCTGAAAAAACTCATCATATTCCCTGCTAAAATTTTCATGGACCAGGTCAATTGACAAGACATTTATCCGGTTAAATTTTTTTTTCAGTTCATTAAAATAAAAGTTATCTGTGTCAGATAAGGTAATAGAGCAGCCGTCATTAATAAAGAATTGGGAGATATTTCCAATGCCGCTACCTATTTCAAGAATGTTGTCACGACAATAAGGACGGATCGTTTCATACATCCAACGATTAAATTTATCGGCTTTCGCAATTACTTCCAGCGTTTGATAACCAGTAGCGTCTGTCAAGCTTAATTATTTTCTTGAAAAAATATTGTATTTAAAAACACAGTAAAAGGCTCTTATGCCATCCACCCATCTTATTTTTTTGCCTTCATCATACCTGCGACCATAATAAGAGATACCCACTTCATAAATGCGGATATTCTTAATGCGGCTTATTTTTGATGTGATCTCCGGCTCAAATCCAAAACGGTTTTCCTGAATACGGATGTTCCGAATAATTTCAGTTTTAAACATTTTATAGCCGGTTTCCATATCGGTAAGATTAAGTCCTGTAAAAAGGTTCGACCAGAAAGTAAGGATTTTATTCCCGACCGTATGCATAAAAAATAAAACACGGTGAGCTTCGCTCCCGCGAAAACGGGAACCATAAACCACATCAGCATGGCCAAGCATAATAGGACGCAACAACTTATTATATTCAGATGGATCATATTCCAGGTCAGTGTCCTGAATGATTAATGCTTCTCCCGTGGCATATTGGAGACCCGTACGTATACAAGCACCTTTACCTTTATTCTTTTCATGCCTGATCAATTTTATTTTTTTGCCGGGATGCAAGCTTATAAATTGTTCAATAGCTGCATTTGTACCATCTGTTGAGCAATCATCTACGATAATAATTTCTTTTTCGATATTCCATTCAAGCGGAACAAGAATTACTTTTTGCAAAGCCCCGGGTATAAATTTTTCTTCGTTGAAACAGGGCATTAATATGGTAAGTGTTTGAACAGGCATGAATGTTTAGGATAGCTGTGAGAGGTTACAATTTTGGTGATTCTATCTGAATTTTTCTTTAAGCTTTAAAAATTTGATTTCAAAAGTATAATAACTGACAAGGCTTACAGCAACAGCAACCATTGTCGTAACGAGCGATGTCCCGAGATTACTCATTTCTTCGGACCGGGTAATCTTTGTTAAAAAAAAACTATGCAGACCGGGCTGCATGATCGAATATATTGGCCAATGAAAAACATAAAGACCATAAGAAATAATGCCGAAGAATTTCAATACAGGCAGTTTAAAAATAATTGTGATGATTTTTGTGTCACCGGTTACTGCTTCATGTATAAGCAAGCCAAACATCGCAGCAAAAGTAGTATAACCAACAAATGCCAGGTAAGGGAAATCACCAACCCTGTTCAAAAAATAAAACCCAAAGTTCAGAATAGCCAGTGCAATAACGATTATTGCCATATTATACCTTAAATAATTATAGTTAATGCGTTGCATAAGGGCAATCAGGCAGCCGATACAAATTCCGTCAATTCTTGTAAAGGTGTACAGCGTGGTGTAATTGAGGTGTGGAAATCTATACATCCAAACTACTGACCGGGCAATTAATATTAAAAGAAGTAAAAATAAAATAAAGATCAAAAGTTTTTTCGGTTTCTTAAGCCATAATATAATAAATGGCCATAGCAAATAGAATTGCTCTTCTACTGCCAACGACCAAAAATGATTTAACAGATTGCCGGTCGTCGGATAATTGAAGGAAAGCAACCAGTTTTGTAAATAAAACCAAAACCACAATTGGTTGTCTGTATAATACTGCAGTTCTTTTTTATAAAGACCAATGGAAGGTAATACTATAATAAAAATAATAAGGCAGAGATAGTAAAGCGGAAGAATTCTCAGCGCTCTTTTCAAAAAAAAGTTTCGCAGATAATGTTCGGAATTTAGAGAATTTAACAGGATGTCTGTTATGAGATAACCAGATAAAACAAAAAAAAGATCGACACCAATCCATCCAAAAACCGAGTAGTTGATAAAACCAAAATTGTGAAAAAAAACAACCAGCAAAATAGCCAATCCTCTTAATCCATCCAGGGCAGGGTGGTATGGCCTGTTTGCAGATAATTGGGTCATATATTTTTCGAACCAGATTGGATTTACGGAGCAATTATTCCTTCAAAGATAATTTTCTAAGCATATACTTTCCGATCATGTCAAATTCAAGATTCACCGGATCTGCCTTTTTTACTGCCTTAATGTTCGTATGTTCATAAGTGTATGGGATGATGGCAACTTTAAAACTTTTCTTCTTTACATCAAAAGCCGTCAGGCTTATTCCATTAATACTGATAGATCCTTTTTCAATGATCAATTCAGAAAATTTTTTTGGGAAGCTAAATTCATATTCCCAGCTTCCCTGTTTTTCCGTCTTTTTAGTACACTTTGCGGGGGTATCAACATGTCCCTGTACAAAATGTCCGTCCAACCTGGAATTTAGTGTCAGACTTTGTTCCAGGTTTACCAGGTCACCCATTTTTAAATTACCCAAATTAGATTTGTTGAGAGTTTCGCGGATAGCTGTAACACGGTGAGCATTTTCTTTTATTTCTTCTACAGTCAGACATACTCCGTTGTGGCTGACACTTTGATCAATACTTAATTTGCGGGAGATATTTGATTCAATCCAGAAAGTTCTATTGCTGCCATTGACGACTGTATCTTTTACTATTCCCATTGTTTCAATAATTCCTGTAAACATGTAGCAAAGCTCTCCAAAGGAGTCCATTCGGACAAATTCCGAATTCCAAATCGCGATTTCCTTTTTCCGATTTTACCCTTATCTTTGCTCTCCTTAAAAAATTACCTGAGGAGGTATAAAAAATATGCTGATTATTGATTCAAAGGATTGCGAAAACATAGACAAAGCACTCAAAAAATATAAAAAGAAATTTGAGAAGTCGAAGATATTGCTCCAGTTGCGTGAGCGGCAGAGCTTTACAAAGCCGTCTGTAAGACGCCGTAACCAGGTGCTGAAAGCCGTCTATAAGCAGAAGATCGCCAGCGGAAAAATTGAAGGCTGATAAGCCTTGATATATTTTTAGAGATAGCTACAAAGTTTAATAGCTTTGTAGCTATCTTTTTTATTCCAATGCGTAACCTTTGAATGAGTAGTATGCCTGTATCAAACCGATCAGCGATCCAAACCTTCACTGATTACCTGAAGTATCAAAAAAGGTATTCCGCTTATACCGTTCGATCTTATCATGACGATCTTATCCAGTTTTTCGACTACCTGGATTTACAATTTGGAAAAGTTTTATTGAGTGAAGTTAGTCACCATCATGTTCGCAGCTGGCTGGCGGTTATGAAAGAAAAAGATATTACTTCTAAAACTATCAGGCGAAAAATATCTTCATTAAAATCCTTTTTTAAATACCTTATCAGATCAAACATGTTGGAACAAACACCTATGAGCAGGGTGGTCAGTCCAAAAGCCGGCAGGCGACTGCCTGATTTCATCAAAGTAGAAGATGCGGGTAAATTAACGGACTCTTTAAAAAATACTGAGGATTGGAAAAGCCTTAATACTAAAATGCTGGTAACTCTTTTTTATACTACAGGCATGCGTTTAAGTGAATTGATCAATCTTAAAGAAAACCAGGTTGATTTTTATAAAAAACAAATCCGGGTATTGGGTAAAGGGAATAAGGAAAGAATTATACCTGTCAACTCAGAGATCACAGGAATTATTAAAGAATATATTCAATCCAAAAAGAAAGAATTTGGGAACGCTGATACCACTTTATTAGTTACGGAAAAAGGACAGAGAATGTATCCGAAATATCCGTATCTCATCGTTAAATCTTTTCTGGGTAGCGAAATAAAAACTCTTAATAAAAAGAGCCCGCATGTTTTAAGACATAGTTTTGCTACACATCTTTCCAATAATGGAGCGGATCTTAATGCTATAAAGGAGCTTCTTGGCCATAGTAGCCTTGCTTCAACCCAGGTGTATACGCACAATACCATTGAAAGGCTGAAAAATGTATACAAAAAAGCCCACCCTAAGGCGTAATTATTTTTTGAAAATCACAATAAAATAAGAGCGGTAATTATTTGGAAAAAAATGCTTTTCTTGGTAACTTCATAGTGTATCAAAAAGCAATACCCTTTGCAAAAAATTTCACCCTATTTACAAGTTCTTTATTTATTATTTCACTGTTTAAAATGCGATTATTATGAACGTTAACATTCAGACAGTACGCTTTGATGCGGACAGCAAACTGGTAAACCACATTAACCGCAAAATGAAAAAGCTTGATACCTTTCATGATCGCATCATTAAGGTAGATGTGTTTCTGAAACTCGATAATGTAGTACATAAGATCAAAGACAAAATCGCAGAAATCAGGATACAGGTACCCAGGCACCAACTGTTTGTAAAAGCAACAAGTAAATCATTTGAACAATCATTTGACTATGCATTTGAATCAATCGTAAACCAGATAAAACGAAAAAAACAAAAACAAGCCGCTTAAAGAAATAAAAATTTTTGAGACCTCTTCGGAGGTCTTTTTTCTTTTGATTTTCAGCATAAAAAATTCTTCAAAACATTTTTCAATTACCAAATTCCTTTACCTTTGCCTTCCCAAAATTTTGGGGTAAGTTCTTTATTGTCTTATCCGCTGTAGCTGGAGCAAAGGCGGACATTTAACTGATAAAAAAATGCCACTTTAGCTCAGCCGGTAGAGCATCCAGACGTCTGTAGTCGGGTAGGTCATTCGTGATAAACTAAAGTGAAAAATATGCCAGGTATGCCACTTTAGCTCAGCTGGTAGAGCAACTGATTTGTAATCAGTAGGTCGTTGGTTCGATTCCGACAAGTGGCTCAGTTGGGCAAGTAGCCAAGTGGCCAACGGCAGCAGACTGTAAATCTGCCCTCTTCGGAGTTCGGTGGTTCGAATCCATCCTTGCCCACAGTTCTTTAAAATTTAATCTGCGGAAGTAGCTCAGTTGGTAGAGCGACAGCCTTCCAAGCTGTAGGTCGCGGGTTCGAACCTCGTCTTCCGCTCTAACTGAGTCATCAGTCAATAAGTCATTAGGTTAAAAATTACTTATACGAATGACTCAATGACCATTGAGTCAATGACTTTAAAAAGCCGTTGTAGCTCAGTGGTAGAGCACTTCCTTGGTAAGGAAGAGGTCGTGAGTTCAATTCTCATCAACGGCTCAGATATTTGAGAATGAATTGAAAAAAATCGGTAGATCATCCCGATGTATCGGGAAGGTCGTGAGTTCAATTCTCATCAACGGCTCAGATATTTGAGAATGAATTGAAGAAAATCGGTAGATCATCCCGATGTATCGGGAAGGTCGTGAGTTCAATTCTCATCAACGGCTCAGCTGAATAGAGAACAGAAAGTACAAGAGTGCGACGCAACGAAAGCTAAATAGTAGTAACGTTGCCGGTAACATAAATTTAAATTTGTAAAAACAACCTAAAACGGATAACAATGGCAACTAAAGAGACCTTTAAAAGGGACAAACCACATCTTAATGTTGGTACGATTGGTCACATTGACCACGGTAAAACAACCTTAACCGCTGCTATTACTACTATACTTGCAAAAAAGGGTTTGGCAACAGCAAAGAAATATGATGAGATCGATGCCGCACCTGAAGAAAAAGAACGTGGTATTACAATCAATACTGCGCATGTTGAATATCAAACGGCTAGTCGTCACTATGCTCACGTTGACTGTCCCGGACACGCCGACTATGTAAAGAACATGATCACTGGTGCTGCTCAAATGGATGGAGCTATACTTGTAGTTGCGGCTACTGATGGTCCGATGCCTCAAACAAAGGAACATATTCTTCTGGCCCGGCAGGTAGGTGTACCCCGTATGGTTGTATTCATGAATAAGGTTGATCTTGTTGACGATCCTGAATTACTGGAATTAGTTGAAATGGAAATTCGTGACCTTCTTAACTTTTATGGTTTTGATGGTGACAATACTCCTATTATTAAAGGTTCTGCTACAGGTGCGTTAGCTGGTGAAGAAAAATGGGTAAAAGCAGTTGAA
>Ga0207106_1123_pt1 | contig 11484 bp, 8 predicted proteins | sample Alteio_BWMinHeat_78_FD_153535 | JGI IMG/M metagenome (GOLD analysis project Ga0207106, IMG submission 153535) | Enriched cells from forest soil in Barre Woods Harvard Forest LTER site, Petersham, Massachusetts, United States -... | ecosystem: Environmental > Terrestrial > Soil > Temperate forest >...
AAACGAGGCTGCTGAGCGGGTGCAGGAGTGCCGCGTCATCCGTACCTCTTGCCGCGACTCGCAGGAGCTCGAAGTGGCTGTAGAGTTTCCCACTGCACAGCCGGAATTTTGGACACGCATCGAGGATCTAGGCGAGGAATCGGGAATCGAGAAGCGCAAGCATCCCCGCATCACGCTGCCGCGGGGGATGAGTATTACTTGGCGAGGCCACGGAAGATTCTCTGTATCGAAAGTAGAGACAATCAGCGAAGGCGGGCTATCAATTGTGGCGCCGAAACCGCCTGCCAGGGGAGAGTTGCTGCATGTATCGTTCGAAGTTCCTGCCGGCGAAGTCAGCACCGGAGTGGTCGTCCGTCATTCACGTCAAGAAGATGGCATGGGAGTTGAATTCGTCGCTATGTCGGACGAAGCTCGCACCCGCCTCAACCAACTGCTGCGAAAGTTGCTGCGCTGACGCGTTTTTTGGCCTAGCGGCTCGTATGAGACTGCAATAAACGTTGCTCCGCCCAATTCTCGGCAGCATGCATGGCTTCATAAAGTTGATCAAAGCTTTCAATGGCGAATAGCACACTGTGAATGCGGTCCACTCTCACCGGGGTCCTGAGCACTTCTTCCAACTCGAAATCCCTGACCTTACAACCGCCTTCGATCACGTTGGTGCACTCGCCGTGCGAGCTGATCACTCCGCTGCCGTAAACCTTGATTGCCTCGCCCTGGCGAATCAAACCAAACTCGACGCTATACCAGAATAGCCGGCCTAGTTGCTCCAGCAGATCCTGATCGTTCAGCCGGACGCAAACACTCCCATAGTGTTGTAAAAAATCGGCGAACACACGATGGGCATGCATGGGCACGTGCCCGAAAACGTCATGAAAAATGTCAGGTTCAGGGATGTACTCGAGCGAATCACGGCTGCGCAGCCACGTCGTGGTGGGAAACTTTCGCGCCGCGAGCATTTCAAAGAAGGCCTGGGAGGGAAGGAAGCCGCTAACGGGTGTAGTGCTCCATCCGGTCCTCGGTCCAAGTATCGAGCTTATCGACGCGAGATTGGGAAGCTGGTCTTGCTGAAGACCAATAATCTGGTAGCCCTCGAGATATTCCTTGCACGCGTGAGCCTCAATCTGAGGCCATCTGTGGCGCACCAGTTCCTGCCACACCTGGTGCTGTTCCGCCGTGTACTCGGAATATTTTTGCTCGATCAGATAGGGCGCCGCGGCCTTGAGCTGTTCCGCTGGCATCTCTATTCTCCTGCCTAATAGGATGAACCTCCGCGCAGACGCGGGCAAGCTCCGCACAGATTTTCGTTCTCTTCGGTCACCGACGCTTCCTTCCAGTCACCCCCTCCGGCTGCCTGCCGCCGCCCCAAGCGTTAACGGGAGCGGCACACGTTACCCCCTCGACTGGTCTTCGCTGTGTCCAGGTGAAGCACAATCGATGGGTTCGAATTTAACCCCTTCCTAGCGGGATCCCCTTCCTGCCGGTATTCCGGTTTGCTCCGTTCGGATATTGCACAGGAGATCCTATGCAAGTACTGAGGCATCTCTTTTCATCCGGTGACTTCATGCCACATGGTTTTTGTTATCTGTGGAATCCCGGCCTGGTCTGGCTGACCTCGTCTCTGACACGCTCATTTCAATTTCCTATCTCTCCATACCAATCACCCTGGTTTATTTCATTCGAAAGCGACGGAACTTGCCTTTTCACTGGATGTTCGGCTGCTTTGGAATGTTCATCGTGGCCTGCGGAGCCACTCACATCATGGAGATTTGGAATATTTGGCACGCCGACTATTGGCTGGCAGGAGTCGTCAAGGCAGTCACGGCGCTGGCCTCTGTTCCTACCGCCATCCTGCTGGTTCAGCTTGTTCCTAAGGCCCTGGCACTTCCCGACAATCTCGAACGGGTAAACACGGTCTTACAGAGCGAACGCAAAGCAGCCGAAGAGGTCGTGCAGGCAAGCGAGAAAAAATTCAAAGCCTTATTGCAGTCAGCTCCCGACGCCATGGTTATTGTCAATCACGAGGGCGAGATTGTTCTGGTTAACTTACAAACGGAACGATTGTTCGGGTACTCCACAGCGGAATTACTGAACAACAAGGTAGAGATGCTCATCCCCGAGCGATACCGGGGAAGGCACCCAAGCCACCGTGGCAGATTTTTCTCTGATCCGAAGCTTCGCCCCATGGGCGCTGGCTTGGAACTCTACGGCCTCCGTAATGACGGCAGTGAGTTCCCCGTAGAGATCAGTCTCAGCCCCCTGGAGACGGAAGACGGCGTACTGGTGTCCAGTGCCATCCGAGACATCTCCGAGAGGAAGCGTGCCGAAGAAGAACTGCGGCTGAAAGAAGAACGCTTCCGATTGATGGTATCCGAAATCAAGGACTACGCCATTTTTATGCTTGATTCTGACGGCAAGGTCATCAGTTGGAACGCTGGCGCCGAACGCATCAAGGGATACAGCAGTGAAGAAATCCTGGGCCAGCATTTCTCGAGATTTTATCCAGCCGATGATTTGAATAAGGATAGGGCTGCGGCAGAACTGAAGTTTGCCGCCAAGGAAGGACGCATCGAGGACGAAGGATGGCGCGTTCGGAAGGATGGCTCCCTTTTCTGGGCAAACGTCGTCATCACCGCTTTGCGTGATGAAGGGGGTCGGCTGCTTGGCTTCGTGAAGGTCACTCGCGACATTTCAGAAAGCAAGCGCATCGACCAGGAGCTCGAGCTGCGCAACGCGCAATTGCTTTCCAGCAATTCGGAGCTCGAAGCATTCTGCTATTCGGTCTCGCATGACCTGCGCGCGCCGCTGCAGCATCGATGGCTTCAGCCAGGCGCTCCTGGACGATTATGCCGATCGGTTGGACGACACCGGTAAACAGTACCTGCAGCGCGTGCGCGCGGGGGCGCAGCGCATGGCCGCGCTCATTGACGATTTGCTGAGGCTGTCGCGCATCACCCGTGCGGAACTCCAGCGGCAGTCCATCGATTTGAGCGAAGTGGCAAGCTCGGTGGCCAACGATCTGTCACGCCAGGATCCGGCGCGACATGTCGTGTTCGTGATCGCGCCAGGTCTCGAGGCGCGGGCGGATGCGCAGCTGATGCGCACGGTCCTCGAGAACCTCCTGGGAAACGCCTGGAAATTCACTTCCGGCCGCTCGCACGCTCGAATCGAGTTCGGGCGTACGCAAGCCAATGGCGCTAGTGCGTTCTTTGTGCGCGATAACGGCGCGGGATTCGATCCCGCTTATGCCGGCCGGTTATTTGGCGCCTTCCAGCGGCTGCATGCGGCTGCGGAATTCCCTGGCACAGGAGTTGGATTGGCATCGGTGCAGCGGGTTATTTACCGGCATGGGGGCCGCGTGTGGGCCAAGAGCGCCGTCAACCAAGGCGCCACATTTTTTTCACTTTGTTGGCGGACGCCATGGCCAGCGAGGACAACGAATCCCAGCATCATCGCAGCACAACCCAAATTGCGAACGCGAACTCCTTAGCAGAGTAATCATGAGCCACACGGAGCTAAATCCGAGAAACAAACTCTGTCAGGAGGCGGAAAATGGCCGGTAATTCAATCTTGCTGGTCGAAGACAATCCCGATGACGAAGCTCTCACGCTGCGAGCATTTCGCAAGAACAACGTCACAAATGAAGTCGTAGTGGTGCGAGACGGCGCGGAGGCCTTGGACTATCTATTTGGCGCGGGCACCTACGCAAATCGCGACCTCACCCTCTTGCCCCAACTCATCATTCTCGATTTGAAGCTGCCCAAAATAGACGGTCTTGAGGTGCTGCGACGAATACGCGCGACCGTGCAGACCAAGCTGCTTCCCGTTGTGATCCTTACCTCCTCTAACGAGGAGCGGGATCGCCTCCAAGGTTACGACCTCGGCGCCAATAGCTACATCCGTAAGCCCGTAGACTTCGCGGAGTTTGTCGATGCGGTCCGGCAACTCGGCCTGTATTGGCTGCTGCTCAATGAGCAGCCTCCCGTCTGGCGGAAGAATTAAATGGCCAAACTCCACGTCCTCATCATCGAGGATTCCGAGTTGGATTTCGCTCTGTTGCTGCGCACGCTTCGTCAGAGCGGATATGAGTTAGTGAACAAGCGCGTGGAGACGGCCAATGACCTCCAGAACGCGTTGTGCGAGCGCCAGTGGGACTGCATCATTTCCGATTTCTCCATGCCCGGATTCAGCGGCATCTCCGCACTGAAGATGGTGCGCGAAAAAGATTCCAATGTGCCTTTCATTTTCGTTTCCGGGACGATTGGCGAAGATATTGCCGTCGATGCCATGCGAACCGGAGCGCAGGATTACGTCCTGAAGGGAAATCTGGCTCGGCTCTTGCCGGCCATAGATCGAGAACTAGTGGACGTGAAGATGCGCCGGGAACACAAACACTCGGAACAGAAGCTTCGGCAACTGGAAAAGTTCGAGGCTATTGGACAACTGGCCGGTGGCATCGCCCACGATTTCAATAACGTAATCGCCGCGATTATGGGCTGGGCCGAATTGGGCCAAGAAGAAGTGGCCGAGGGAAGCCGTGCGCACAAATTCTTCGTGCAGATTCGCGAACAGTCTGAACGTGCAGGCCGCCTGACGCGGCAATTGCTGGCCTATGCACGTCGGCAGGTGCTCACACCGCGCAATATCAATCTCAATGATATCGTCGGCGAAGCCATGGCGCTGCTGCAGCGCGTGATTGGCGAACAGATCGAGGTCAAAACGCTCCTGGCCTCGGATCTCCACACGACCAAAGCAGATCCTGCGCAAGTCGAGCAAGTCCTTCTGAATCTTTGCTTGAATGCCCGCGATGCCATGCCCAACGGCGGCCGGCTAGTGATCGAAACGCGCAACACCGACCTGGATGAAGCCTATTGCCTCGGAAATGCATCAGTCTCCCCCGGACCTTACGTTCAACTCTCGGTCTCAGACAGCGGTGTGGGTATGGACGCGGCCACCATGGAAAGAATGTTTGAGCCATTCTTCACCACAAAAGACAAAAGCAAGGGTACTGGCCTGGGCCTGGCTACGGCTTTCGGCATCGCCAAACAACATCTCGGACACATTGATGTCTCGAGCGAGGTAGGTAAGGGCAGCATATTCCGAGTCTATCTGCCTGCAACCGAAGATTCCGCCGAAACGCGCGTGCCAATTGAGGAAGCGCCAGTTCGAGGGGGCACTGAGACCATTCTTCTCGCGGAGGATCACGAAGGTTTACGCGAGATGTCGCACGAGGTGCTTACCGGTTTGGCTATTCGATCGTTCTGGCCCGGGACGGCCGTGAGGCGGTTGAGAAATTCGCGGCCAATCCGCAGAAATTCTCGTTGTTGGTGCTGGACGTCGTAGTGCCCAGGCTGGGCGGCCCTGATGCGCTCGAACAGATTCGCGGAATCAATCCCACGATTCCGGTGATTTTCACTTCGGGGTATTCGGAAGAATCTCAAATCCTCAGCTCGCTGGTCTCCAACGGCGTCGCGCAACTCCTTCAGAAACCGTATCCGCCGAAAGACTTAGCCAGAAAAATTCGGGACATTCTCGATAAATGCGGAGCAAAACAGAGTTCTGCACTAAACTAGGCAAGGCACCCGCACCTCTCGGCGCGCCCGTAAAAAACCAATTGTTCTATCCGCGAAGTCCCTATGCCTGATTCGTGCCGCCTGTTTGAACCTTTGTCACGCTTGGCGTGCAAGAGCTAGATTCTGCCACTGCCCTCCGCTACCATCGTTTCATGGCCAAAGCTTGGCTGCGCAGAGATCACGGCGGAGATCGTGATGCCACAGTCTTTCTCATACTGATTTTGCTGGCATCTCTGCCTTACGTTAACTCGCTTGCCAATAGCTTCGTCTACGACGACCGCCAGCAGATCCTCGAGAACCCTTATGTCCACAGCTTTCAATACCTCGGGAGGATCTTCGGCAGCACGGTCTGGAGCTTCGAGGGCGCTCAAGGCGTAACGAACTATTATCGGCCGCTGATGACCTTTGCCTATCTCATCGGCTATAAAATCTACGGCCGCATTCCGTTCGGTTTTCACCTGATGAATCTGGTCCTGCACGTCGCGGTCGTCCTGCTCGTCTTCCTGGTAACCGAACGCCTTTTCCACGATCGCCTGATCTCCCTGATCGCGAGCGGCCTTTTTGCTTTGCACCCGATTCACACCGAATCGGTCGCCTGGATCGCGGGCATCACGGACCTCGAGCTCAGCTTCTTTTTCCTTCTCACGTTTCTGCTTTATCTTCGTCTCGCAGATACTGAACGGAAAAGCACGCCAATGTGGCTTTCTTACATTCCCGTGCTTGTCGCCTACTGCCTCGCACTTCTTTCCAAGGAGCAAGCGCTGGTTTTGCCCGCCCTCGCTATCGTTTACGAGCATTTCTACCGGCCGGATCGAGCCGAATCTCAGTTCAAGGACAAGGCGCGCCGCTATTTTCCGCTGTGCGTGGTCGCAGCCGCTTACATTGCCTTCCGGCTTTTTGCTTTGGGCGGCTTCGCACCGGCCATCTGGCGGCCAAACTTGTCCTGGAATCAAGTCCTGCTCAGCGCCATTGCACTCATCGGCGGTTATCTCGCTAAATTGATCTGGCCCGTGCACCTTATTGCCTTTTACGTTTTCCATGAAAGCCGCAGCATCCTTGATCCTCACGTTCTCGCAGGGCTCGGCGCATTGATCGCTTGCGCGGGATTATTTGTATGGCTATGGCGCGCTGCGCGGCCTTTCTCGTTTGCGCTCCTTTGGATAGCGGCACCACTGGCGCCGGTGCTCAATCCCCGCTGGATGCCGGCCCAGGTCTTTGCCGAACGCTACCTGTATTTGCCATCGGTGGGATTTTGCTGGTTGATCGGCGGAGCTATAGCAAAGCTCTGGCGCGAATCTCGCGGTGAATCGCCGTTGCCTGGCCGCGCTTTCATGCGCCGGGCAATAGCGATTAGTGTTGGGATTATCGCTTGCCTCTATGCGGTCCGTACAGTCGAGCGAAACCGCGATTGGCGCAGCGATGAGGTCCTTTATCTCAAAACGCTCGAAGCGCAGCCCGACGCCCAGGTGATCCACATCAACCTCGGCGTAGATTATTCCAACCATAATGATTGGTCCGCGGCAGAGCGCGAATGGATTCTAGCTTTAGGCCCCGGCAAACCTTCCGCTGTGACCCTGAACAATCTCGGCCTGGTTCGAATGAAACAAAAACGATATAGCGAGGCTGCCGATCTATTTGGCCAGGCCATTGCCCTTCACCCAGCATACACGTCTGCTTACGAACATTTTGCCGAAATGGATGCGGAAATGGGCCGCTTCGCAGACGCTGATAAGCAATTCCAGAAAGCCGTCTCGTTGGCGCCGCTCGATATAAACGCCCGCAACAAGTACGGACATTTTCTGCTGCAGCAGGGACGAGCTTCCGAGGCGCATGAGCAATTCGCGCGTTCAGCGGAAGCGGACGCCAATGCAGATGCCTACGATAATCTCGGCGATCTCGATCTCGCTGCGGGCGATCTGCACAAAGCCCGCGCGGATTACCAGGCCGCCCTGGCTCTGAATGACATCGACAATCACGCCGATTTCGGCTTGGCAATGCTCGATGAGCGGCAGGGCCGCATCGCAGACGCCGTCCGCGAATATCGCGCTGGACTCGAAACAGATCCTCGAAACGCAGTCGCCCTTGCCGCTGTGCAGCGCCTCACCGGCAGCGCATCTCAATAAGTCACCGATGCAAGAGGCGGAGCACCTCCCTAGCGCTGAAATCGAACGGCGCCTCCTCGCAGCGCTTTGTGCCGCGACCTTTGGCCGCGAGATGCGCGCCCAGATCCTCGAGCGCCTCAGTGCGCATACATTTGCCAATCGCGATCACGAAATTATCTTTCAGGCACTCGCCAAAATGCCTCCCGCGACCGCGGAGCGCATTCGCGAAACCCTAAGCGCGCGCCTTGCGCGTTTGGGCTTTCCCGATATTGACGTCGAGCCCATTTTCGAGTTCTCGCCGCCACCGCCAGATACAATTACAGCGCTTTTGCAGCAGCTCGACCGCTAATCGCGTCTCTCGGACTTCATTCGTGAGGTCGACGCTTACGCTGCTGAGGAATGCGGGCTAGACTATCGCTCGCGTTTATGTGCATTTTGCGACGCCCTAACACCCTTCGGCTCGTATTTGTAATGCTCGCTTTTTTGTGGTCGCATACCTCGTCCGGGCAAATCTCGACCGGAACCGTCGCGGGAACGCTTGACGATGTCGAGGGCGAGCCCGTGAAAGCGGCGGTCGTGATTTCTTCCGAGCTTGGATTCCGCGCCATGGTGAACTCGGATGCCCACGGCGAATTCGTCCTTACGCTTCCATACGGGCATTACGAGTTGCGCGTCCAGAATCGCGGCGTTTCAACATCCTCGGCTGTCTCGATCGATATCGAGCCGCTGCAAAATCAGGAAATCAGGCTCGTTATCGATTCTTCAGGAAACCTTCGAACGGAAGCGCGGCTAAATGAAAACGCCGGCAGATGGGCCGGCTCTCCACAACGGGACTCCTATCCCGAAGCCTTCAACTTTGCTGGCGTCCTTCTCAGCCGCGAACCCGCCACGGCTGCCCAGCCGCTCAATTTTGCCGGTCTCGGCGACAATCGGCCGGCTTGGCAATCCCAACGTGGACTTTCCTGGACCGGCACGGGTTTCCAGCTGATGGGAATGGATGCCACCGACTCTTTTCAGCCGGGCCGCCCAGTTATTCTGCCGGACGTGAACGAGCTCCACGAAATCGTCGAGCGATCCGCCTTTGCGCAGACAACTTCGACCGCCTACGGCAGCGAAGTGGGCTTCTTCCCTTCCCAGCCAGTCTCTTCGTGGCACGGCGATGTTGCTACCAGCGACGCGGGCGCGGCGCTCAGCTCGAGCAATCTTCTCCCACCTGCGGACCGCGGCAGCGTGCAACAAACGGAACAGTATCGCTGGTTCACTCGCGATAGCGCTGAAGCGGGCGGCGCACTGGCCAAACGAGCCGACTTGTTTCTCGCGGGTGCTGGCGAGTGGGCGTCGCAAACCATTCCCATCGCGAATCCCGGAAATAACCTGGATAGCCGTATGCTTTTCGCCGACAGCCGTCTGCGGATCCAAGCAACCCCGCGAGATCAGGTCGATCTGCTGTATAGCGGTTCGCGCTTGAATCTCTTCAATTGGGCCATGCCTGCGGGACTCGAAGTCCTCAGCGGGCAGCGCATGGCCCCGTCTTTCGTTTCTCCCTACGGCTTCCAAAACGAGAGCGAATCGGATCGGTTTAGCTTTTTGCAGGCCGGATGGAGCCACATCGCGCCAGATGGACTGCTCGGCGCTTTGCAGGGGCGCTATCAGTACTCCCGGGCGCATCTCGATACCACACCGCTCAATGCGCTGCCGCAAAGCCGCATCGAACTTCTGGGTGGCGACGTGACGGGCGCCGCGCCGCTCGCAACTTTCGCCAGCGAAACGCGACAGCAGGTGAGCGCGGTCTGGCAGCCGGTTGCGTTTCACGCGATAAGGTCGCGCCATCAACTCGTGATCGGCGCTGATTTCGAAACCTCGTCGCCAACGAATCGTTTCACCGCGCCCTCCGACATGAACCTCATCACCGCTGCCGGTGCGCCCGCTTTTGCAGTGGAGTTCAATACGCCGGCCGCCAGCCGCTCGATCATTCGAACGTCAACCTTGACCTTCGCCGACCATGTCAACTTGGGGCAGACCCTGTCGCTTGACCTCGGCGCGATTGCGGATTTCGCGCGCGGTTCCCTCCCCGCGCAATCGAGCCCGGCCGGCACTTTCTTCCCTGCTCGCGCAAGTCCTTCGCAGCCCGACCTGATCGCATGGAATAACATTTCGCCGCGTGCGGGATTTGCCTGGCTCGTGCCGCATAGCGACGGCCTTGTTTTGCGCGCAACTTATTTTCGCGTCTACACTCCTCTGGCCGGCAGATATCTCGATTTCGGCAATCCCGATAGTCTCGGCGGGAGGGAATATCAGTGGATCGATCGCAACTCCGACGGAGTTTTCGAGCCGGGCGAATTAGGTGCGCTGCTTCTGCGTTTCGGTGGGCCCTATTCTTCGATCTCGCCTTCCCTCGGGCGGCCATTCGCCGACGAATTTGACGTGGGCGCGGAATTCGCGCCCACGCGCGCGCTACACATGCGCGTGAGTCTTTTTCGCCGTGACGATCGACGCCGCATCGCGGCCGTGAATACGGGCGTGCCTGCTTGGGCCTTTGCGCCTGTTCCCATTCTCGATCCCGGACCCGACGGCATTTTCGGAACTTTCGACGATCAGCACCTCACGGTCTACCAGCAGAATCCCGCAATGTTCGGTCAGGATCACTACCTGCTGACGAACCCACCCGATCTGCGCATGCTCGACAAAGGGTTTCAAGCCGAAATTCGCGCGGCGTGGCGAAATCTTTTTCTCAACGTCTCATTCGTCGCCGAAGAATCGTACGGACCGACCAATCCAGGCAATGCCGTTTTTGAAAATGACTCTGGTGTGGTCGGCTCGCTTTATATGGACCCGAACACTCTGGTGAACGCCAGCGGCCGCCCTTTCATGGACCGCGAGTACCTCGGAAATATCTGGGGCAGCTATCGCCTGCCGTGGGGCGGCATCGAACTGTCGGCAATCGCCGATTACACCGATGGGCTCGTCTTCGCGCGCCAGTTGCTTGTTACGGGACTTGCTCAGGGGCCTTTTGTGGTCGACGCAACTTCTCGCGGCACTCTGTTATTTAATCCGCTCAGCGGGAATCGTGCGGAAGGCGTCATCAACGCGAATATTCGCCTCAGCCGCAAATTCCATTTGCCAGTTGGCATGTTCGATGCAGCGCTGGACATCATGAATCTCGCGAACAGCAGCTATAAGCTTCAGGAAAACGAAGTCACCGGAACGTCCTTCAATCTGCGCCTGCCTGTGGAAGTTCAGCCGCCGCGGTTTGCGCGAGTCCAATTGCGCTACGCGTTTTGACCCGCCTTGCCCAAACACGCTTGCCTTGCCACGAATTGCGGAGATGAGTATTCTTGCGTCCGATCCTGACGGAACGAACCAAGTGCATCCACTCACAATCGCCATTGGCAATTACGGCCTCACCAAACCTCTGAAGGATGGGCGCGTTAGCAGTCCTGATTTGAATCTCGAATACGTTCAAGTCGATCCTATCGTCGCCGCGATGCGGCGTATGGTGCGCGGCCTCGAATTCGATATTTGCGAGATGGCGTTCACCACGTACCTTTGCGCCAAAGCATATGGGAAAGCCATCACCGCGATTCCCGTCTTCCTGACCAGAAATTTCCATCACTGGGCCATTTTCTACAACGTGAAATCGGGAATCACGAAACCTAAAGACCTGGAAGGCCGCACCGTCGCCGTCAATCGCGGCTATACCGTCACGACCGGACTCTGGGCGCGAGGCATTCTGCACATGGAATACGGTGTGGACCTGAACAAAATTACCTGGGCTCCCACAGATGACGAGCACGTCGCCGAGTACAAAGCTC
>Ga0207106_1124_pt1 | contig 11330 bp, 17 predicted proteins | sample Alteio_BWMinHeat_78_FD_153535 | JGI IMG/M metagenome (GOLD analysis project Ga0207106, IMG submission 153535) | Enriched cells from forest soil in Barre Woods Harvard Forest LTER site, Petersham, Massachusetts, United States -... | ecosystem: Environmental > Terrestrial > Soil > Temperate forest >...
ATGCGGGCCTTGGGGAGAACGACAGGGCGTTCGAGTGGTTGGAAAAGGCTTATGAAGAGCACTTCATAATTGCAATTAAAGTGGAACCAGTCTACGACCCGCTGCGCTCGGACCCGCGCTTCGCCGACCTGCTGCGCCGCATGAACCTGCAGCCCTAAGCTCCCTGTATTGAATTTGGAGGCGGCCGGGAGTTGGAGAAAGAATCGATGCTAATAATAAGGATAAGGCCATCCTTGGCAACCCAAACCGTGTAACCCATTGAAATTACGTGGGTACATCGCACGTAACAAAATACGAGTAGTGTTACATTTCCGCGGTTTTGGCCCACCAATTCAAAGGACTTACCGACGGTCTGTCGAAACAGAGAAACGAAGGTAATGTTGCATTTCCACTCGGCAGAGGCGATATAAGCAACGACTTCAAAACGGCAATGCTAGGGTGCCAGAACGCTATTTTGACGACTGCAACCTCTTATTTATCAGAGAGCTGCAAGGGGTTTTCGTCACAGCTGAGAGGCTGCCAAGTAAGCACATGGCCATCGCCTCTCTTTCAGATCGATAAGCTATTTGGTCTTTGCTGCGGCTTTCTTCCTGCGTTCGGCCCACCGTTTCTTCATCAGTTCGGATAGCCTTCTTCGACCAGCCGCACTTAGCCTGTTAGCCGGTTTTGGGCTGGCAGTTCTCCTTCTTGATGCACTTTTGGTGTTCCGCCTTGTGTGCGTATTTGAATTCGATGCCGTAAGAATATTGCGGGCAGAGGTAAGCCTCGCAATTTCGGCGTCTATCTCGTGCACGATTCTCGCTGTATCCACTGAGTCGTCTCCTCCGCAAAGCTGTCTTCAGCTACCAGCATACAGTTTGATGCTCCGTCGCAGGAGTACGTGAGTGGTTATTGACGGGCGTTAAGTGGCCGAGGCGAGTCGCAGGTGCTTTTGAGGCGGGACAAATCCCTTCTAGTAAGTCTATTCGCAGGCTTCGACCATGCATCAATCTTTTCCGGCGCAACTGCGGGTTGCCCTGTTCGGCTCTGATCGGTCGTTACCCGAGCGCCGCGAGGAGTTCACTGCGTGTGCTCTTCAGTACGCCATGATCGTTTCATTCGCGTATCACCTCCATGAGCGGCGGTATATTACGAATGATATTTGGGCAATTCTGGAAGCTGAACATCAACAAACAATTTCCCGTCCTTGGTTTGCGCGAGAGTGGAAGACTGTTCAGGGCCAGTTCGCAATGTTTCCGAGTTTCGTCGCTTACATGGAACGCTTTATACCGAACCATGTTCAAGCTCAGGTATGAGCAGGCGGAAAATCTCGCCAGGCTAATGAAAGGGCGCGACCACAAAAAGAGTGACGGACGCTATTGTTTTTCGAAAATCTCCACACCAGAAACGGGATTGCCCTGGGGGTTTGTTCCTTTGGCTGTGTCCGTCATGGTCTTGCCGTCTTTGGACACAACCAGGTGGTGGTGTGATATTTCTTTGCCGCCCTTCATTAAGCTGGTCTCATAGGTGTTCTCATCTATCCGCTTTCCAGAAACAGCATCGTACGGGCCGCCGGTTAGAACCCGTCCTGTCCCGCCCTTATCTGGGACCTCGTACTTCATCGAAATAGGCGAGCCGACCGCCGCAGTGCCGGTCACGGTCACTTGGTCCTGGTCACCTACCATTTGGACCGTAAACATTTCCTCTTTCGGCGGTGAGGTGAATTTCGACTTTGCGAGGTTTAGTTTCCAGGTTCCAACGAAAGGATTGCTTTGGGCCAGCAACACGCCCAAGCCAACCACAGACATAACGACAAAAGTGGCAAATACTAAAAGCCGGTTCATAGGTGTCTCTCCTAATGTTTCAAACTTAAAACTGTTGAAGGGGCACGAGGTGCGATAACTAACCATTCGCTGCAACCTCTAACTCATCCGCTCCCAAACCAATTCCTCGTTGACGATTTGCCCGCCTCTAGGGAAAGGGGCTGTTCGCAGGGTCACACGCTTACCTTCGAGTTTCACAATCGTCCGCACCATGTCGGTACCGACGAAATTTTGTATGGAGGCTACTTCGACATGATGAACTACCTTGTCGCCATCGACAGTGTAGCGTCCAGCATAGGCAGTCATGGTGGAGAATGCCTCCGCTCTTTCGTTGGCTGGAGCCGACACTCTGAGAACGGATAGCGGCTTTCGTCCGCCTTTGGTAATGATGGCCATCATCCTGCCGTCAGCCGTGTAGGTAAGGAAGCCAGTAGGGTTCAGACCGTATGGTTTGACCTCGGCTTTGTCAGTGATTTCTGTAATCGATACCAATTTCCAAGTTCCGACGAGGTCAGCTTTGGATTGCGCCAATAGATTCTCGTGCCCTATCGCTGGAACAAGGAGCAAAAGTAGGAGAAAAGGCTTCATTAGGTGGGCACCTCTGCGGCGGATTTCTACACCAAAAATAAAGGCCGGAACCTCGCGGCCCCGGCCCCAGATATATCTGACTAGAGCGCCGTCGTTGCGGCATCGTCCAGCACTCTCCTAGCTCGATGTGGCCGCCTTGGTGATACCTAGGTTATGCACGGTTGATGTTTCCACGTTGAAAGTTCTGAAGATGGGCTCACCTTGTATCAGAGGCCGAATCGACTGAAGAAATTGTTGTCCCTGCTGGCTCGCAAGGGACTTCTCGGCGTCTTCTTTGCTCTTCCAAAGGGTGATGCCTACGAACTGGTTCGGGTCCGTGTCTGAATTCAGGCCCAGTGTATCGATAAATCCCGGCTGTTGTTTGAGCATAGGGATTAGTCGGTCTCTCGCGGCCTGGCTGACATTCGAAGCCTGGCCCGGTTTCGCCGTGATTTGAGCGAGGCGTGCGAACATGGAGTCCTCCATTTCTTTCTCAAGATTTGAAGTTCTGGGATTGGGACCTAGCTGGCGGCATCGTACTCTTCTCTTGGCCTCGCCACAACTCAATCAAGAGTGCGCTGCGAGACAAGCAAAAGTTATTGTTTTTCCCAGACCAACACACCCGAAACAGAATTGCCCACAGGAACAAACCCCTTGATTGTTTCTCTCAAGGTCTTGCCATCTTTGGACACCACAAACTGGTTGTGCAACATTTCTTTGCCGCCCTTCATAAAGCTGACCTCGAAGATGTTGTCGTCTATCCGCCTTCCGGAAACACCGTCAAACGGATTTTCAGCCAAATTCCCACCCGCTAGAACCTTTCCTGGCCCGCCCTTGTCTGGGAACGCGTACTTCAATGAAATTGGCGAGCCGTCTGCCGCAGTGCCGTTCTCGGTTACCTGGTCCTGGTCGCCTACTATCTGAATCGTCGCGGTTATCTCTGTCGGGGCTACGCCTGTAGTGTACTTGGACCTTGCGTGGTTTAGTTTCCAGGTTCCGACAAAGGGATTGTTTTGGGCCAGCAGCACACCCGAGGCAAACACAACCACAACAACACCGGCAAATTCTAGTTTCATGGATGTGTCTCCTTCAATTGAAACACCCGAAGGGACCCAGGAGGGAACGACAGCGGTGTGAGTCTACTCTCACAGCACAACAAACAGCAATCCCGGTCGGAAAATCTCGCCAGGCTCATAAAGGTCATGACCTGTAGCGCCGATATACTCTTCGTACGCCGTTCTCGACTGCGCGTCTGGTTTGTGCAATCATCTTCCAACCACCAACCACTGGAAGGACCCATGCTCCAACGCCGAACATTCTTGGGCCTGCTCGCAGGAACTGCCGGAAGCATTTTGGCCTTAAGTCGCGCCCTGAGGCCCTCGTCATGGTGGAAAAGGCGTGTTCAGGCCGCACCGCCGATGGAGGCACAAAGCACCACACCCGCCGAAAACCAGTCTGGTATCAAAATTACGACCGTTCGTCGCTCGACTTCTCGCAATGGTGGCGGGGATGTGTTTGCTTGGAGCAATGAGGAGACTTTCTATGTACAAGGCGAATGGCGTCGAGACGAACTCCCAAGAAGTGTACGAGGAGGTGGTTCAACACCGCGAATTTATGGTCCCCGTGTTGTCAGCATTGTGAGACCGGACCTTCGACAGCAGTTCGACCTCAATCTCGACGCTTCCCAATACTCCCAAAGCTCACTTGATTGGCTTTATTCCCCGCCTCAGCCGCTTGAAAAGTTGCAAGGACTGACCAAAGAAGAATTGCAGGCAATGGGAATCAAGATGCCGCCACCACCCAGCGACAAGGTAACCTTTCGAATAGAGACTGTCACCAAGGACACTGGCGAGCGTAAAGAAATGTTCGGATATTTGGCACGGCACGTCATCACTACGCGAAAAGAAATTCCGCTTGAAGGTTCACGCCGTGCAGCACAAGAAATGACTAAAGACGGCTGGTACATTGACATCGAACCGCAATCTTATCCAGCCCTTTACCCACCGCACCCTTTGCCAGCAAGCAAATCGGCACAACCGGGTCGATTGCGCTCCTATCTTTCTGGTGGGTCGCCTGTTCCCGAGAAGCCTGAATTTGTTGATGTCGGAGAACCGGAAACGGGATTCGCTTTGCAGGAACTCCGAATGACACGGCTTACTTTTACACGGGCTGACGGAAGCACGGTGCAACACGACGATAGGGCTGAAACACTCGTGACACTTGAGAAGGGCACCTACGATGTGGCGCTCTTCGAAGTCCCTTCAGGGTTCAAGCGCGTACCACAAATCAACCGAAATCCAGCGTAGCCAAGTTAGGCGGAAAACCTCGTCCGTATTTTTCAAAGGAACACAAATCATAAAACTCAGTACATCCGCATCATACTGATGTCGTGCGATAGAATATTAGAGGAGGCTCCAAACAAATGAATGATGTGATTGCGACACTGAAGAGCAGGCGCAACGAACTCGCCCTCGAACTCGGGCGCATCGACAAGGCCATCACGATTCTCTCAAATGGCAGCGGTGCAAGTGCTAACGGCAATACGACACGCCTCCGCGTGTCAAAGCCGATGTCGGCGGCGATGAAGGCAAGGATTGGTCGGGGCGTTCGGAAGGCGTTCTTGCAGCGCAAGCGCGAGGCCGCGAAAGCGAAGAACTGATTCGTTAGCGTTCAGAAGTGGGCCGCGCTGCACAGTTGCTTGACCAAATCGCGTCTGCCGCCGCAGGCAGATAACCGTTTCATTTATCAGTCACAGAGATTGAAGCTGAGGCCGCTTCCTGGCGGCCTCTTGCCTTTATAGACCTCGCCCGCTTCTGTGCCAGATGCACGGGCACACCCGCGAGAGCTACCAAGAGGGAGATGCTTAGCCGCAGGGTAAGAGCGTAGGCCACTTCGCCCGCCGCTATCGCCCACCAAGGCGTCTGCGATGCAAAAGCTTCGCGCCAATGTGGGAGCGCGCCTGAAGCGGCAACCCGCGCCTTTAGAACAGGGAGCAGCCTCGGCACGGACTGGAAATACGTGACGAATCGCTCGCCCTGAATTAGGACAAGGTGTGCTTCCTCACGACGGATTAGGCGGTAGCAAAACACACTCGCTAGAATCATCTGGACCAGCCAACCCGTGCGGCTGCACAAAAGCCCCGCTCCAAAAACGCCAATCAGCAGCCCGAGATAGAGCGGATTCCGGCTGTAACGGAACGGACCATCAGCAACCAACCTTTCCGTACGGACTTTCGAATCGCTGACAACCTCAGCGCGAAGATACGCTGCTCCCCAAGCACGAATAACCCCGCCGAGCGCCACAACGAAAGCGCCTATGAGAAAAATGAGGCGAATACTGGTTTGAGGACTGAGCATTTGCAATACCGCAATATGTGAGCGCAAGTTCTTGGCCAGGACCACGCCGGAGTTGTGTGGGTCAATCCAATAGCAGGAAAGGCCAACGCAAAAGATGCCCAGAATGAACCAAGCCCGGTGCTGGAATTCGAAGCGGCTCGCAAACATTTGCAGCATCCTATCACCACAAATTCAAGGCCGGAAAGTTGCAACCTCGGTCTACTGGGTGGGGAAATTCGGAGCTTCTTTGGTCTCGATGATTTGCTCAGTGTGACGGGCCGAGTGCGCTGCTAAGAAAAGGAAACGCTGATGACCATCGAGGGGACCAAAAGCCCGCGTCTGAGTGGAAATGTGCCGGAGGTCGAGGCGGGTGGATTGAATGAAATCGACAATCTTCTTCCTACCGGCAAGGAATTGTTCCAGTGAAGGCGCCATCGGCTTTCCGGTTGGATGGAACTGTCCCGGCGCTTCGAGTTTGACAGACCTATCAGTGGCCTTCCTCAACAGCCCCGCGTCAGTCTCGTTTGCCTTCATTTCGGAACCAGGATTCGCGGCAGAGGTCAGTTCCTGCAAAACTCTCGTGAGCACGGCATCTTCCACTAGAACGACGTGCTCGACGATACCTGCTATGCACCAACATTTCGGTGAGGTGTGGAAATCAAGTTGCGCCTTGCTCAAGCCTCTGACGGCTGCGAGCAGGTCATCTCTCGTTTTGTCGAGGTACTGAATTAATTCCCGTCTTTCGTTCGGAGAATAAGCCATGGCACTTTACTGCCTATCGTAGACCTGCACGTTCTCGAAAGGCTCGCCGTCCGCATTCTTTCCCTTAGTCGTTATCGTCATGGTTTCACCGTTTACAGACACAGCGACTTTCGATGTGTAAAGGACCTCACGGCCCTTCTTTGAAGTTGACTCAATGTGGTAGGGGTCAACCAGTCTCACGGCTAGAGTATCTGCACCGCCAGGGTCCTTCCCAGTTACGGGATAATCTTTATTGTCATACTTTACGGTGAACCCATATTGCACCGGCATGCCTCTGGCCGTTAAGGACAGGATTAGACGTGGGGCGCGGACTGGCTCCGCTCCATCCATGATTATTATGAAATCCGTAATGACAGGGTCGCAGCTTCGTCACCAATCACCGTCATGAAGGCGCTGCGCTGATCATCCTCGGACAGCCGGATGTTGCGAATCGCCGCCTCGATAGCCCGCTCATCGTCCCGCGTGCGCTCAGTTTCCTCACCTATCGCCCGTGGAACCGCCGAAGTCCGCGGACTTGATCGTTTTCCTCAGGATGATTGGCCGGAGTACATTCCTCTCGTGTATTACAGCTATCACGTAATGGTTGGCCTCGGCACGTGGTCCTAACTCTGTCGCGGCTCGCTGCAACTCACGCTGGATGCTGTGGATCCAGCAGGCGGACGTGCTCGGGCAGATGCGGCAGTTGTACGGAAAGGCCGTCGGTTTGGTGGGGCTTGGGGCGATGTTTTGGCGGCTCTAAGCTTCTTTGTATCGCTCAAATCCAATATTGCCCGGTGAAAGAAAGACGCGCCTCGGAGTCGCTGTGCTTCGCACCTTGGCACGCCGTTCCTTTCGGTGCAGAATTGCTTAATGGCTTTCGGCCCTTGGCTTCCTTTCGCCAGATCTAATGCTGAAAAGATTGGCGAACTGCCGAGCGCTATCCTCAAGAGGGTTCGGTGAGAATTTCGTTTGTCCAACCCCGGCCTGAATTGCGGCCCTACATCGAATCGTTCTGGGTCTTCGAAAGTTCCTCTGGGATGCCCCTTGCCGATACAAGCATGGCGGCGCCCAACGGATGCCCCAAGCTCATAATTCCCTACCAGAACGCGCTTGTTTCCATAGCTGGTGGCCGCACCCGCGTAACGCATGAAGGAGGCCTATATTTCGTTGGGAACTGGGATGCTCCAACGCTCCTCCGCGCCAGCGCGCGGAAGACTGGCTTCGTGACGATCGAATTTGCGCCTCACGGTGCCTTTCCTTTCTTTGGGATACCTGTGGACGAGACGGCGAACGGCCTCTTCAACTCAGAGGAACTTTTTGGCAAATGGGGTCGCCGAGTTCGGGATCGCCTCCGTAACCTAGAGAAGGAGGACCAGAAAATCAGCTTTATCCAAGATCAGCTGGTCATGCTATTGCGCCAGAGGTCGCGACACGACGCTATCGTCGAGTTTTGCATTGAGGCTCTGCGGTTGTCCGGTGGGCGTGTAGGTACCGGAGAATTGGAAAGGAATTTTAGATAGTCCTGAAGCCTAGCCTCGTCCCCGCCGAAGAAGTCGGCGACAGCTGAATGGACATCCATTTGCGGCGTGTTGCCTTTGGGTTGGCAAAAGTGATTTCGTAGCCTTCCTTCATCAAGGCGCGAACCGGAACCGTCAGTTCGTTGAGATAGTAGCCAGCGCCGGCATAAACCTTGCCATCTTTCAATGGCAAGCCGTGACCGCTCGAGACTAGCACCAAGACTTTTCCTTTTGTTGTCATTTTGTTCTCCTCTCTGAAATCGAATCTGTTTCCCGAGATCTTAGCTTGTGCAGAGCAACCCAATTTGCGAGAGCCTCGGCCTCAGCCACCTCATCATTGCGTCTACCAGCACCGCGTCGTACTCGTCAGAGCGAGTGACTGTTCAAAGCAAAATTGGCAGAAATGCGCCGACGAATCCGTCGGACGAACGTATCGATCAAGACCAAAGTACTGGCTCGACACTGCAGCCCGGAAGGCCTAAACAAAACATCCGTAACCGTTTAAATCCGAATCCCATCCGGGCCGAGCGCTAACCGTACTTGAGTGTGGTGCTTTGTCCCACCTCGATAATATAGCCGTCAGGATCGCGGATGTAGCAGCGGATCTCGCCATACTTTGGCATTGGCGGCGTGATGAACTCCGCTCCTCGACTTTTCCAAAGTTCGTAGCACGCCTGAATATCCGCAACGCGGAAATTCATAAAGCTGTTGATGTGATTCGGGTCGGGGACGCTGAGCGTCACCGTCGGCTTGTCCGGGGTCGGCCCGCCTCCAACGTTCAGAATCATCCAGATATTCGCAAGCTGAAGGTACGGAGGCGCGTTCCCGTCACCCATAGTCAGAATGCGAGCGCCGAAGACCTTCTCGTAGTAGCGAGCCGATCGCTCGACGTCGGCAACGGTGAGAAAATGCGCGATGCTGATCCCCTCTCGCGGGGGCATCTCATAACTCTTCTGTTCGACTTGTACCGCGTTCATGGATGGCTCCTTTCAATACGGTGCTATTACAAATGCGGTGTCCCGAGTCCCGCTCCCATTCATAAAAAATTGATCGATGCCAGCTAGTGCACCAGCGATTCCCAATTGGCTGGAACTCTTCTTCGCTTCCTCCATTTGCGTCTTTAAAACTCTTGCAATCACGGTCGCTCGCGAGTCGCTGGCTTTTCGGTCGTTGCCTCACGGGATTCGTGGCGCGAGGTTCGCGCGTTTGTGACAGTCGATGCTTACCCGACCTTTAGCAGGATTCTGCCCTTGCCCCGGCCTTCCTGGCTCAGATCCTGCGCCTCACGGGCCTGCTCCAGCCGAAACACCTCGCCCATCCGTGGCTTCACGTCGCCGCGTACCACCAAGCCCGCTATCTCCGATAGGTCCGCCGGGTTTCCCTTCGATACCATGTTCACGCCGCGAATTCCCGCCCGGGCCGCCAACTCCGCGTTCGCCCCGCCCACCGTCGAAACCATCACGCCGCCCTTCTTCACAACCGCGAAGGAGCGCGTCGCCGTCTCGCCGCCGATCAGGTCCAGCACCGCGTCCACCTGGCCCACGGTTTCAAACCGCTCGTGCTTATAGTCCACTACCTGCACGTGACCCAGGGAGCGCAGGTACACGATGTCTTCGCCCGAAGCCGTCCCGATCACTTGCGCGCCCCAGAGCTTGGCTATCTGGGTCGCAAACGAGCCTACGCCCCCCGCCGCGCCGTGGATCAGAATTCGCGTTCCCGGCTTCGGCTCCACATAGTCGCGAATTGCCTGCAGGGCCGTCAGTCCCCCCGTCGGCAGCGCCGCGGCCACCGCGAACTCGATTTTCTCCGGAATCGCCGCGATGTAGGTAATCGCCGCCGCGGTGAATTCCGCATAGGTCCCTTCGCCGAACCCGAACACCCGCTCGCCCTTCCGGAAACTGCCCGAGTCGCCGCCAGCCGTCACGATCTCTCCCGAGAAATCCTGCCCCAGCGTGAGCGGGAAACTCGCCGGGCGGAGCTTCTTCATGTAACCCTCGCGGATTTTCCAATCGATCGGGTTCACGCCCGCGTAGCGCACTTTCGCGAGAACTTGGCCCGGACCGATCTCCGGTAGCGGTGCTTCCTCGTATTTCAGTTGATCGGAGCCGCCGTACTGCGCGATCCGAACCGCCTTGATCAGACTGGGAACTGCCGCGTGTTTTGTCGTCGCCATTGTCGTTTCTCCTTTCGCTGCGCCGTGGGACTCTCTGGTTTTGCGGGTTTGGCTAGGAACCCACACTAACTCACTCTCCCCCGGACGTCTGGTCCGCCCTGCGGGAGTCGAGTTGGCGCCAACTCGTTTCCTTCATTCTGATACCGAAATGTTCGGCAGCTGCCTTGATGTTGGCGAACCAAGATTACAAACCTCATTCCTTTTGGGCCTACGAAAATCTGTTTAGACTCCTCCTAAGATTTGGCGTTTCGCGGATCGTCTTTCGCGCTGAGGTATTCCATTCCAAGCGGCCCCATCGCGGTTACTTGCGTGATGTACTCGCCGGATTTCGCCCAGTGGAAATGGTGCGTGTTGCCAGGGAGAATGATCACGGCGCCGGGCGGATAGGCTTCGAGCTTACTCTCGTCGAATTCATCACCCAGTCCGATATAAAAGACGCCCGAAATCACGGTATAGACTCGATCCTCTGGGTGCTTGTGAGGCATCAGCTTCGCGCCGCGGGGCGCTTTGACCCTGATTGTGTAAGGGCCGGGCTCGGAGGGCTGACCCACGACGACGGCCAGCCGGATGGAAGGTGGGAACGCCGGGAACGGCTTCCAATCGACATCTTCGGACAAGATGGTTTTGAAAACCTCCTGCCCGAGTTGGTGAGGTCGGACTTCGGTTTGCTGAGCACGCTTTACGGCGCTGGCTTTCTGGGGCATACCAAACCTCCTTCGTGCAGAAAATGTAAAACATCGCCACAGACTTTGGGCCCGCCGCTCGCTCCGCGACACGGGCCATGCGCGGCGCGCCGAGGCAGGCCGGCTAAGGTGGGAACCCGTCCGCCATCCACTTGGCGAATAGTTCAATCCGAGATTGCGGCCAAGCACCTTCTCCTTTTGGTGGTGGGGGCGGCATTACCGCGCCGCCGATTCCACGAATGCGATCGTAGATGGCGCCAGCGTGCTTTTTGACGTCATCGTAACGTCCCAGGTTGAACGCCTTGCTCATGCCTTGAATGTCTCGTTCCGTAAAGAGCGGGCGAATGTCCGTTTGAAAGCTCGTCGTTTTCGTCATTGCGCCTCACAGGTGTTGGGTTATACGGATGTTGGCGAGGAATCTGCTGCTCCGGGGGGCGTCGCCGCTCGGAATCGATCTCGGAAACGCCGCCGTCCTTCAGGCAGTGGTGTGTTGTGCGAGCGGCTGGACTTCC
>Ga0207106_1112_pt2 | contig 11265 bp, 5 predicted proteins | sample Alteio_BWMinHeat_78_FD_153535 | JGI IMG/M metagenome (GOLD analysis project Ga0207106, IMG submission 153535) | Enriched cells from forest soil in Barre Woods Harvard Forest LTER site, Petersham, Massachusetts, United States -... | ecosystem: Environmental > Terrestrial > Soil > Temperate forest >...
CCTGGCACAACGACAATAAAAAGCCAATTTACATTTGTTGGAATTTTGGTGACAACCGTGATACCTGTATTCAATATTCCACAAGCTATACAGGTGGCTATGCCGTTTACCATTTGTACCCTCATACTGGTAATTATAATGTTTGTGTAAAAATTCAGTATGATGGCGGATGTGAATCACAATATTGCCGCACGTTATACATTGGTGAATCTCCCGATAGCTGTTCAGCTAATTTTGAAAGTGGATCAGTTAGTTCTGCTTCGTTAAGCCGACATTTTATTGCGCAGCCATGGAATAACCATAATAAAAAACCTGTTTCCATTTGTTGGAATTTTGGAGACAATCATGATACCTGTATTCAATATTCAACTGCAAATGGAAGTCCTTACAGCGTTGATCATATATACACTGCACCCGGCCAATATCAGGTATGTGTAAGAATTGCCTATGATGGGGGATGTGTATCGTACAAATGCAACAGTATTCAAATAGGTGAATCGGATAGCTGTTATGCAGATTTTGAAAAAATTCCAACTACTTCTGCAAACAATCCTTCTTTTGTTTATTACCGTGCATTGCCAAAGAATAATCATGAAAAAAAACCAGCCCGCATTTGTTGGTCGTTTGGAGATGGGACAGATAGCTGTATTTCTTATTCCGAAGGTTATACAGGTTCGTATTACGCAAGTCATCATTACAATTATTCGGGTATTTATGAAGTTTGTGTAAGTATTTATTATTATGGGGGATGCGAGGCAAAAAAATGTAAGAATATAAGCATCTTTTTATACAATACTGATACTTGTCGTGTCCATTTGTATGAAAAAACAGCAACGGTCACAAACCTGACAAGGGAGTTTTATTTTGCTTCTTCAAATACGAACAGGCCTGCACGTGTTTGCTGGGATTTTGGAGATGGAACAGATACCTGCATAACTGTTGAATCTAATGCTACAGAAATACCATACAGTATTAAACACAATTATCCTGCACCAGGAGTTTATCATGCCTGTGTGAAAGTTTTATTTCAGAATGGCTGTACAGCGAGTGATTGTATTGAACTAAGTGTACGCAGTCTTACTGACCTTTGTGGTGGTTATTTTTCTGATTCACTCATTGATTCGCATACTTATTTATTCAAAGCGTTCAGTATTCACAAGCCAGGTGATGCCGTTATTAATTATCGATGGACATTCGGCGATGGTTCTTCCGGTGCTGGTGAACAAATATCTCACACATACCAGGAACCAGGTGGGTACAGAGTTTGCTTACTGATTAATACAGAAAAAGGATGTGAAACACGTATTTGTGATGGGATAAGAATTAGTGGTACCACACAATCAAGATTACAATTATCTCCTAATCCTGTTGTTGATGTTTTACATGTGTTGTTTTATTCTTTCCACAATGAAATTATGACAATAAAAATTTTTAGTTCCAATGGTATTGTAGTGAGAAGTTATACACGTACTGCAGTTGTAGGACCAAACAAGTGGGATTTTGAAGCAACAGGTTTGTTGCCGGGAGTATATTTGCTGTCTGTACAATCACCTGATCAATTTGCGAGCGCAATTTTCATCAAGCAATAAGTTTTCTTTACATAAGGGCTAATAAGCAAGCCGTCTCCGAAATTTCGGAACGGCTTTTTGATTATACTTACTGATATTTAAAAAGAATTATTGGGGACAAGCTATTTTCAAATCAATATTTTACAGCAACCTTTTTTTATAAAATTTATTTGCTCAAATTAATTTTATAAATGCAATAAATATTTGCTGTTATTTTTCTATTGGTTGCTCCGCTGATTTCCTGGCGGCGAAAGAACATCGGCAAATAATGTAAAAAATTAAGCAATCAAAATATTTTAATCTTAATTAATTAAACCTTTAAAAATTCATAGGAAGATCATTAATAAAAAAAGGCTGTCTTGGTTTTAGACAGCCTTATGAATTAATTAGAATTCTTACTACTGCACAGTATAAGTCATAGTTATAAAGTTCACCTTTATTGTGTAATTGCCGCTTGTAGCAGGCGCAGGGGTATTAGATCCGGGCACTGCATTATCTGCAAGTAATTGACCTCCACCAGACGCAGTTCCATCAGTCGAACCTCCAAACTTATGACTCCAATCACCATTTACCGGTAAGAATAAATAACTTTTACCTGAAGTTAATGGTATGGTTATTTGAAATTCAGCAGTTCCTGTTTGTGTGAATTGCTGTGAAGGTGTTGGAACCGGGTTGTTCCAGCCGCCGGCAGTGGCATCGCCCACAATATATAAGTTTGAGGGACCGGTGTACGGTGTTACGGTATATGAATTTGTTGCAAAATTTACAACGATCATATAAAGTCCGGTTGTTGACGGAGCAGGAGTATTAGATCCGGGCACTGCATTATCTGCAAGCAATACACCTCCACCCGTTCCATCTGTTGAACCACCATATTTGTGGCTCCAGTCACCATTGACTGGTAAGAACAAATAACTTTTTCCGGCTGTAAGATTAATTACAATGCCATAAGAAACATTGTTGATAGCTGTAAATTGTTGTGATGGTGTTGGAACAGGATTGTTCCAGCCGCCGGCAGTAGCATCACCTACAATATAAAGATTGGAAGGAACGGCAATTTGAGTAACTGTATATGTATTCGTTTGGAAATTCACCACAATTTTATAAACTCCGCTGGCAGCGGGAGCGGGTGTGTTAGAACCTGGCACCGCATTATCTTTTAATAATGTTCCACCAGAAGAAACGCCATCTGTTGAACCACCGTATTTATGACTCCAATCACCATTTACCGGTAAGAAGAGATAACTTTTTCCTGAAGTAAGCCCGATAGTAATACTGAATGAATATGCATCAAGCTTGGTAAATTGTTGAGATGGTGTAGGAACAGGATTATTCCAACCACCTGGTGTTGCATCACCCACTATGTAAAGGTTGGCCGGTACAGGTGAAAAAGTTGCAATAGTTACATTAACAACATTTGAAAAAGCCGTAGCACCACTTGCAGTTACTGCCTTAACACGATATTCAACACTACCTGAATTTCCAATTGGAATTCCTGAAGATAGAGCGGTAGTATTCATGTCATCCTGTGTCAATGATTTGGTATAAATAGCGCTTCCTGCAAATATTTCCTGGGCAGCAGCAAAACTTTTACCTGTCGAATCATATTGTATACTATAGGTAACTGTTCCGGCATAACCGGGAAAAGCAGGTGACCATGAAAAAGTATTTGAGTGATCAGTAGATGTAGCCGCTGTGCCTGTAACCGAAGTGTTTTCACTTGATAACTTTGATGGATCGCTATAAGGAGTGATTGTTACGGTTGCAACGTTAGAAACATACTTTTCATTATTGTTAGCATAAGATGAAGTAACTCTCAGGTCTAACTTAACCGGTGTTCCGATTGAATAACCATAATTTAACAAGATGGTATTTAAATCTCTTCCGGTGTATGTTGTGTTGAGATTTTTTGTAATAGTCCTCGTAACTTCTTTTGCAAAATTTCTTCCCGTGGAATCTATTTCAACTACATACTTCATATTGCTGGAGTCAGTAGCATAATGAGGAGAAGTCCAGCTCAACGTAAGGATAGTTTTGCTTGAATCAGCTACTTGCGGAGTCAGGGTAGTTGCTGATGGAGTAAGCGTAACCGGGTTCCCTAATTTGTAATATGGCAAGTCCTTCACTTTCTCACAAGCCGTTAAAAAAAAGGCTAAACTCGTTACGAACAGAATATAGTTAAATATTTTTCTCATAAAAATTATATTAGCTGTGAGTTTATTGAGTTATTGTGTACTTCCCTCTCTGGAAATCAACTGTAATCTTATAAGTCCCATCTGCAGCCGGCGCCGGGAAGTTTGCATTCCATGCATTGTCATTTCCATTGTATCCAAAGTCTCCTCCATCAGCAGGTTGACTCGACGTATTTGCGCAGGCGTATTTATTGCCCCAGTCTCCATTTACAGGCACAAATAAAAATTGCTTACCACCAATCAAGTGCACTGTAAGAGTATAAAGTGTTGGAGATACCTCGGTAAATTGTTGTGCAGGTGTCGGTACACCCACGCCACCACCTGCCATCCATCCTCCATCAGTCGCATCACCGGTTATAAATAATTGTCCTGAAGGAGGAATTGGTACTTTAGGAGGAATAACATAAGGTGTAACACCAGTAAATTTTAAAACATTTGAATATAATGGTATAGTATTGCCGATAGATGATGTTACTCTTATTTCAATATCATGAGGAACATTGACTGCTAAAACTAACTGGTTCAGCAAATAATCATTGAGCTGGCTTTGAGTAATCGTAAGATTCAGATCACCGCCTATTGAAATGCTTTTTCTATCCGGATTGGTAAAATTAGCACCTGCAGTATCAATCTCTATAAGATAACTTACATCATGCGAACTGATGCCTGTTGTAAACATATAATCGGGATTAGTCCAGCTCAATGTTATAGCTTCCTGGTCCTGGGTAGCATAGGAAAGTGGAATGGCGCCCGAGCGGTCTGCAGTTAAAGCGGGCGGCGTGCCACTTTCGTAAAAATCTTTGTTTTCAGCCTTCTTACACGAAACAAAGGCAAGAAATAAGATTGAGGAAAAAAGTATTTGAACAATATTTTTCATACATAATTATTATTAAAATTAATAGCCTGGATTTTGAATCAAATTTGTATTTGAATTTATTTCTCTTGAAGGAATGGGATACAGTTTACGAATGGCGGATACACCTGTACCCGAAGCGACTCCCCCTTTCCATGGCCATAAATAGCTGCTTTCTACAAACTTGTTATAACGAATCAAATCAGTTCTCCGGAATCCTTCCCAGTACAATTCTCTTGCTCTTTCATCAAGTATAAAATCCAATGTTAAGTCGGTTGAAGTTATATTACCGGAGGTATTGCCATAAGCTCTTGTGCGGATATTATTAATATATCCCAATGCTGTGGTGACATCACCACCGGTTCCACCTCTTAATACCGATTCAGCATAAATAAAATACATTTCCGGTAACCGGAACAGAGGCATATCGATATCTGAAAAATCCTGGCTTGAACCTGGTGAACCGTCTCTTTTTATATTCTTATATTTTGTAACTCCCAATCCATCTGTAAATGCAGTAACATCTTTTATGTCCAAATTTTGACCAGAAGTATAAAACTGTGAACGTGTGTCTGCTGTTCCTGTTACATCGGGGAACAAGTCAGGTAAATTTTTTGTTGCGCGGGTGCCACTCCAACCCCCGCTGATGCCGAATGCAGAAGCAGGCATTGAACCACCTACGCAGGCATGTACCAGGAATGTAGTACCGCCGTAACCTTGCGTATGAAGACCATCGTAATTGATCGTAAAAATAAATTCTCCCGTGCTGCTTGTATTAAGATTATTATCTGCACGCATTAACCATGCATAATTGCTGATCAGGGAATATCCTGCATCGATCACTTTTTTAGAGTATGTTATCGCATCAGTATACCTTGTTGTTCCTGTGTATACTTCGGCGTTCAAATACAAACGGGCAAGCAGTGCCCATACAGCTCCCTGGTCCGCACGGCCATATTCATTTGTATTTGGCGCAGGCATATTTGGGCCAATAGCTTTTAACTCACTTTCTATATAAGTAAAAAGATCACCGCGGGCAATTCGTGGAGGTGGTGCTCCGCCAATAGCAGTAGTTTCTGTTGCAAAAGGAGGATCACCCCAGAGATCCATCATTACCCAATATTGAAATGCTCTTAAAAATCTTGCCTCCCTGGCAAATTCACGAATCTGATCAGCATCGCTGCCTGTAATATTCCTGGCAGCAAGCTGGCCATCTGCTGACTGCCTGATAAATTCATTACAAAGAGTAATTTGATACATGCACCGATAATAAAGACCTGTAATAAAACTATTATTTGCTGTCCAGTTCATGTTATGAAAATCCTGGATGCCTACATCACCCCATGATATTACAGCTTCATCCGTGCTTAGCTCCTCGGCTTCCCAAAATATACGATAGAAATCAGAAAAGCCTTCATCAATTCCCTGCACATCACCATTACCTGCCGGTCCCTGATTACCGGTAAGTGCAAACGCGGCATATACTTTTGCCAATACAGATTTATAACCGGCAAGATTAGCATATACTGTCGCTGACGTAACATCATTTGTTGGTTTTAAGTCCAGCTTTTTAGTACATGACTGGATCGTCACGACGAATAGTAAGGCGAAACAAACACTGACTTGTGAAATAATCTTTTTCATACGCATTATGTTTATGCAAATCGTTTAATTAGAAATCAAGATTTAAGCTGATTGAATATATCCTGGGCCTCGGATAAAAATTATTGTCGATGCCTCCCGGTACTTCCGGGTCAACGCCTTTGTATTTAGTAACGGTAAATACATTTTGTACGTTGGCTCCAATCCTTAAATTAGTATTCCTGCTAACTAAATCCCCGGCATTATAGCCAATGTTGATATAATCCATCCTTAGAAAAGAGGCGTTTTCAATGTAATAATCAGATAAAAGATACTGGTCCCCATTCCCGGTAAAATTTGTTTCCAATACATTTCTTGAACCATTTGCAAGGAATCCGAGAGGGTCAATAATATTTCTTTGTACCCCTGTATTTGCAAACCGGTTGTTGTACATATAATTTCCAATATCAGCTCTTACCGAAACTGCAGCACTCCATTTTCTCCAGCTTACATTTGTGTAGGCTCCCAAAAATGCTTTTGGATCGGGTGCTTTATACTTGTACAGGTCATTGTTATTAATTAACCCATCACGGTTTCTATCCTCGAATAGCCCTTCAATGGGTTTTCCATCTTTACTATAAATCTGCTGATATACATAAAATGAACTTTTAGGATATCCCACTGTGTGAATTTGAATGGTACTTCCAACGCCGCCGGCAATTCCCCCGACAAGATTACCGGGAAAAGTAGGATCGTTTACAATAGTGAGTTTTGTGATCTTGTTTACATTATATGTGATATTAAATCCAAAATCCCATGTTATCGTTTTGTTTCTCACGGGTTGGGTATTGATAGTAAATTCAATACCGCGATTTTCCATATTACCAATATTGGCAAGAACCTTATTTGAAAAATTAGTACCGGCGGGTTGATCAATAACACTAAGAAGATCAGTCGTCTTCTTTAGGTAAACATCAATTGATCCACTGATCCTGTTATTTATAAAACCAAAATCAAGACCTGCATTATAAGTAGCTGTTTGTTCCCATTTCAAATTGGGATTGTATCCATTGGGTCGATACAGGGAATCAAACGTGTTACCGAATTGATATTCCGCCTGCTGATTCGCGAGAGAATATATAGGAAGATAGGTGTAATTACCAATCCCATCCTGCTGACCGGTTATTCCATAACCCAATCTTAATTTAAGATCACTAACTGTATTTGAATTTTTCAGGAAATCTTCATCTTTCATTCTCCAGGCAAAAGCACCTGAAGGGAACCAGCCCCACCTGTTTTCTTTTGAAAAACGTGACGAACCATCCCGGCGAATTGTTCCTGTAAGAAGATATTTATTCTGGAAAGAATAATTCAATCTTCCAAAGAAAGAAATGATCCTGTTTTCGGGTTTGTCAAAAGGAAAACTGGGTGAGCTTACCACTGTACCATTTGAAGTAAGATCGGGGAAGTTATAATTTGTGGTCGAATAGTCCTGGTAAGAATATCCTGCCGTAGCATCAACATGACTCTTTATTACTTTAATGTCTTTAACGTAATTAAGATATGATTCTATGATCGTGTTCGAATTCTTTTGATGATATTGATTATTTACTCCACCAAAAAAATGACCTGAGCCTGCAGGATTTTGGAACCTGTCATAAGAAGAGGCTGCACTGTCTGGTACCACAATAGTGCCACGTCCATCAGAAATATCGTACCCAAGATTTAAATTGACATGGAGATCCGGCAGAAAATGAAGTTTGTAATCAAACTGGATATTTCCAATGCTTCTTTTCACTTCACTTTTATCTTGCCTTTGTTCAAGCTCACCCAATGGATTCCGGGGAGCCAATGCTTTCAAACCGGTTGTAGAGTTTGGATCTAACCATTCGAAATAACCGCCAAATCTTTTGCTTCCGCTAAATACAGGTTGAGTAGGGTCGAAGCGAACAGCTTCTCCAATAGCGCCTTCATTAGCAAATCTTGAATTACTGATAGATCCCTTCAGATTCAAATCAATTTTTAAATGATCATCAAATAATTTTGGACTCAAACTAACAGATGCGGATTTTCTTTCCAGCTTTCCCGTTTTCAAAATTCCATCCTGGTTTAAATATCCTGCCGAAATTCTGTATGGAAGTTTTTTATAAGACCCCGATACACTTAAATTGTTGTCGGTGCTAAAAGCATTATGGTAAATTTCTTTCTGCCAATCGGTGTTTGCATTTCCCATTATTGCAATTTGCGCAGGTGTGCCATGAGAATTCACATAGGCTCTGAATTCGCCGGGAGAAAGAACATCAGCTTCTTTTGGTAAAGTGGATATTGAATTTTGTGTAGTGAAAGTAAACCTCGGTTTACCACTCTTTCCTTTTTTAGTGGTAATTATAATAACTCCATTTGATGCCCTTGATCCATAAATAGCAGTAGCAGAGGCATCCTTCAAAATATTGAACGATTCAATATCATTGGGATTAATCAAACTGAGAGGATCCGGTGAACCAGCAATGGAAGGACTCCCATCCGGATTCCTGTCCGGAGCTATGGGTACTCCGTCAATGACGATCAATGGTTGGTTACTTGCATTTAAAGAAGCGCCTCCTCTAATAAGGATAGTGCTTCCCGAACCAGGCGCACCCCCATTGGAGGTAATTTCTACACCTGCTACTTTTCCGGCAATTAATTGTTCAGGAGTCGTGACAGAACCTTTATTAAAATCCTTTGCAGTGATTGCTGTCACAGAGCCTGTCAAATCTTTTTTCCTTGCTGTACCATAACCGATCACTACCACTTCATTTAAAGAAGAAGCAGAACCTATCAATGAAACATTCATGGAATTGCTTGCAGGGATAGGAACCTGTAAAGTAGAAAAACCAATTGATGAGAAAATAAGTGCATCAACAGAGGAAGGTACTGTTAATCTGAAAGCACCCTCTGTGTTCGTTTGTGTACTTTCCCTGGTTCCTCTTGCTGTTACGGTAACACCTGCAAGTCCATTGCCCGTTGAATCTGTTACTTTACCCGATACTACACGGTCTTGTGCAAAGATTAGCTGCGAGAAAAGCAGCATTGCCGGCAAGACAATTGATTGAAACAGTTTTCTGCATGACATAAGCAATCATTAAGCGTTTTGATAAATCAATTCTCTAAAAACAATGTGTATAAAACACACAATAATAGATATTTTTTTACAACTTCAAAAATTAATTTTGGTTATGAAGAGCGATAAAAATATATGAATAACATTTTCCTTTTTTCTTATTAACGGCGCGGTGTTTATTGATTTTTATCATAGGGTCTCTAAGAAAAATATGCATCACGGGAGTAAATCAATGTATTTAATATCCTCTCAAAAGACAAATTTTTATCCAACAAAGCTGCGCACAACTTTGTCTTCTCCTTTCATCCTGATCGCCTCTTTTGGGTGTTTTACTTTGGCTTTGTAAAGTTTACCCGGACGATGAGGAACGTCATTTTCCATCTCGTCAAGATCTAATAACCAGTCCTTGTTAGCAATTTTTTTGCGAAAGTTCCGGCGATCAAGACTTACCCCAAGTATTGCCTGGTAGAGATCCTGTAATTCCCGTAGTGAAAACTTTTCGGGTAAAAGATTAAAAATGATCGGATGTTCCATTACCTGTTCGCGTAAACGTTCCAGGCTTCTATCCAAAATTTTTTTATGATCAAAAGCCAGTTTTTTTATATCATTTGGCTTATGCCAGTGCAATTCGTTGTGAGTAAGTTTAAGTTTATGATGCCTGATATTTATTAATGAGTAGTAAGCTGTGGTAATAACTCTGCCTGAAGGATGGCGGCCAAGATCACCAAAAGTGTACACCTGCTCCAGGTATACATCGTCAAGACCAGTTCTTTCCTTTAATACACGGTATGGCGCACTTTCTATATCTTCATCCGGGCGAACAAGATCACCAAGCAAGGACCAAAGGCCAGTGAACTCTTCAAGGTCAGACTTTATCAGGAGTACTTTCAATTCTTTATTCTCATATCCGAAAATTACACAGTCAACAGAAACGGCGATTCTAAAATATTCAAGGTGACTGATCTTTTCAATCTCGGCGGTTTTCAAATTAACTGGTTGTGACATTATATCTGTTGCTTAGGTTAAATAAATTTATTTTAAAACAATTTTTACAGTACCTGCTGATGTTTTTGTATGCACTTTTATCAGGTAGATGCCCGCGGCAAATTTTTTATCGTTATTAAAAGCTATCGTATAAGTTCCTTTTAATAAAAAGTCTGAATGAATCGTTTGTAATTTTTGGCCTGTAATACTGATCATATCAACCTGTACATTTCCGGTTTCAGGAATAGTAAGATCAATTGCTGCATTTTGTTGCACCGGGTTCGGTCTCACTTTGATCAGGAAATTATTTCCCGGGTCATTTATCGAAGTAACCGGCGTAGTAATATTGCTAACAAGATTTCGATTAAGATAAACATGGTATTCACCCGGCTGCAATGTTATACTTTGCGCAGAACCTGTGGCGTTCACTGTTGTTCCGTCAAGATAATCATACCAGGTTCCCGCCTGCTGGAATGTAACAGTAGCTGTTTGCGCCACTACATCAAAATTTCCAACGACACAAATTTTAGAACTATCTGTATTTACCTGCAGCCATTTAAAACCATTGGAAAAATTTTGTGTGATCTGGGTTGTTGTAAATACATCTTTATACCAATCATTGAATCGCAATTTTATTAAAGCACCGAATACATCATGTACACGCAAGCGTTGAATATTTTGCAAATAATCCCAATGAATCGGTTTTGGAGTCAGCCTGCAACTATCGTTTACGGATCCGTTGGTACATGTATTTATTGAATAATCGTATCCAAGCTCACCAAACTCCCAGAACATTTTTGGACCCGGAATAGTGAATAAAAATGCACCGCACATTTCAATTCTTTTTAAAGCAGTATTTACCTCTTTAATATTGTACGCTCCCGAACTATTTCCAAACTGAAGATTCTTATACATCAATCTTTCTTCATCATGGCTCTCCATATAAGTGACCAAATTAGGTTGTGTCCAGCTGCGAACAGTATAAAT
>Ga0207106_1125_pt1 | contig 11224 bp, 12 predicted proteins | sample Alteio_BWMinHeat_78_FD_153535 | JGI IMG/M metagenome (GOLD analysis project Ga0207106, IMG submission 153535) | Enriched cells from forest soil in Barre Woods Harvard Forest LTER site, Petersham, Massachusetts, United States -... | ecosystem: Environmental > Terrestrial > Soil > Temperate forest >...
GTCAGCGAACACCTTATTTGCAAACAGGAATTTCTTTTGGCGATGGCAGAAAAGCAGGCCTGAATATTTATGCAAAACACGTGGCTTCGAATGGCAAAAAAGATTTCCAGGATTTCAGTCATACGGATGTATCGCTGGATGGATTTTTTCAAACATCGAAAAATTTAGAGTGGGATGCTATGGTAGGAATGAAAAGCGACCAGACTTATAAATACGGTTATCAGCCTGAGACTTTATCCTTTCCCACGGATTCACTGAAGCAACGTTTTCAAACCTGGATGGCACGGGTAGCATTTCATAACATTCAACCGACCAGTTTTGGCCTTTCATATTCACCGGAAGCAAGAGTTCATGTGTTCACCGATAACCACAAGAATAGTGAGAGCAATACTTATGTAAACCTGCCGCTTGAGAAAACAATTGGAAAAACATTTGCTGTTGATCTTGGAATTACATTTGACCTGACAAGATATAAGCCGGATTCAAAAGTTGCGATCAATAATACTGCGTATTATATTTCACCCGCCGTTATTTACCGAACTCCGACTATTAATATCCAGGCGGGTTTGCGTCCGACATGGGATAATAAAAGTCCAAAAATATATCCCAATGTGACGGCGGAAATCGGAACTACTGATAAGCGTTTCAATTTTATTGCAGGCTGGATCGGTTATTTGCACAAAACAACCTATGAATATCTCGCATCCTTTAATCCATGGATCTGGGCGCCGGCTACTATGAAAAATACCGGGATTGAAGAACGCTATATAGGATTTAAAGGATCAGTTGATGACCATTTTTTCTTACAGTACAAAGGTTGGATTTAATAAATTGACCAATCAACCTTTGTTTGTAAACGATACTGCAGACGGCAAATCTTTTATCGTGCTGAATGAATCGCAAATGAAAGTATTGCATTATGATGGTGAGATCGGTTATACTTTGCAGGAAAAATTTTCATTAAGAGCAGGATTCAGTCTCAATCATTATATGAATTTAAAGGACAATGCCAGGGCTTATGGTTTATTGCCATTGGAATTGAATGCTTCCATGCGTGTGCAGGTCTTGAAAGATCTTTATCTTACATCTGATCTGTTTGCCTGGGGAGGCCCGCAATATCGCAAGCAGGATGGTGATCACGCCCAGCAGAAAGGTGCTTTCGATCTGAATGCAGGTCTCGATTTCCAAATCACAAAGAATTTAAAAGTATGGAGCCAGTTCAATAATGTTTTCAACCGGCAATACCAGCGCTGGAACCAATATCCTGTTTATGGTTTTAACTTTGTAGCAGGAGTTATCTTTGCTTTTGACCAAAAGAACTGATAGATAAATGTATGAAGCCCTTCATAGATACCTTATCAAATATAAAAGATTAGATCTGCCGGGCATTGGTGCGATTGCTTTACAACTGCATCCTGCCGAAACGAAGTTTGTGAACCATTCTTTTTTACCTCCCGAATATTTTTTTGAATTCGAGCGATCGGAAGATGTTCCGCCGGAAAAATTATTCTCCTGGCTTGCTGCCAATCTTGATATCACCGAACAGGAAGCAGTCATCCGGTTCAATGAATTTATATTCGATCTGAACCGGCAGCTGAGAGAGGGAAAGCAGATCCATTGGCAGGGAATAGGAAGTTTACAAAAAGAATTTTCCGGCGAGATAAAATTTAATCCTCAGCACAATGAGTTTGAGTGGTATCATGAAGTGATTGCTGAAAAGGTAACCAGGAACAATGCGGAACACACGATGTTGGTTGGAGAAAGAGAAAAAACTTCAACTGAGATGAGAGAGTTATTGTATACCGGCGAAAAAGAAAGAACCAATAAAAAAGAAAAAACAAATCATTGGTGGGTATGGCCCCTCGCAATCATTTTGGCTATTACCATATTTCTTTTCTGGCATTTTTCTGAAAATAGTACGGGGGATGCAACCGGGAATAATGGTAAGATATCTCCTGCAGAGGCTCCGGCTGGGTATAATCTATCTCCATAATCTCCGCACAATTCTGCAATTTCATTTTACTTTGCGCATCTTTAATAAAGATGGATTCATTTGTTCATTATACTTATTGCCCTGTTTGCGGTTCCTCATTGATCAATCCTGTTTTATCAGCAAAGGATTATACTGCATCCGAAAAAAATTTTTCGATATGGCAGTGTAATAATTGTTTCTTACGATTCACACAGGATGTACCGGGTGTTGATACGATTGGCGAATATTACAGATCGGAGAATTATATTTCTCATACAAATACTTCAAAAGGGCTCATTAACCGGCTATACCAGTTCGTTCGTAAAAGAACATTAAAACAAAAAAGAAGGCTGGTAAACATAATAACCGGGATCGATCAGGGTGCGCTTTTAGATGTGGGCAGTGGCACCGGTGCCTTTGTACATGAGATGAGCGAAAACGGCTGGAAGGTAACCGGCCTTGAACCTGATGCCGGCGCAAGACAAATTGCGAAAGAAAGTTTTAATTGCGAATTAAAAACCGCAGACGAACTTTTTCATCTTTCTGCAAATTCTTTTGACGCGATCACTCTCTGGCATGTCCTGGAACATGTACACGATCTGCGGGCTTATATAATGCAATTAAAAAATTTACTGAAGCAAAATGGAAGAATGATCATCGCAGTACCCAATTACACTTCTTTTGACGCGTCAACGTATAAGGAATATTGGGCTGCTTATGATGTACCCCGGCATCTTTATCATTTCTCCCCATTAGCCATGAAATCTTTAGTAGAAAAAAATGGAATGAAAATATTGGATCATAAACCCATGTGGTTTGATAGTTTTTTTATGTCAGCCTTTTAAGCAGTAAAAATAAAAATGGGGTAACAAACTGGCTGGCTGCAGTATGGATAGGATTTTTATCAAATTTAAAAGCACTGAATAACAAAAAGAAATGCAGTTCGGTGATCTACATTATTAAGAAATAACAAATACCAAATCACAAATTCCAATAAGACCTGGATATGGATAAATTCCAAATCAAAAGATCAAAGATCCCAGTGAAGGTTCAAAGTGGAATTTGGAATTTATTATTTGGAATTTCACTTAATTATTTGCTGAATTGAACTTCATATAACTCAGGCCACCATTTTCCCGTAACATAAATTTTCTTTGATGCCGAGTCGTAAGCAATGCCATTAAGTACATCTGCATGCGGATCTTTTTGTTTGATATTATTCCATAAATCGGTAAGATCAATTTTTGCCACCACTTGTCCATTTGCAGGATCGATCTTTAAAATATACGGCAGTTTCCATTGATTGGCGTATATATATCCATCAATATATTCAAGTTCGTTTACATTATAACTAAGCGTTCCGGCATCGGTCACTATTATTTTTTTAATTAATTTAAATGTTGAAGGTTCGTAATAATAAAGGTTACTGCTTCCATCGCTGGCAATCAGGTATGTTCCATCCGTTGTCATTCCCCAACCTTCCCTGGTATCAGTAGAAAAAGGAAGTTCTTTTATTTTTTTAAAATCTTTCAATGTATAAATAAAAGCGACCTCCGGCTCTCTATAAGTTAACTGGTAAATTGTATCGTGAAGAATGGCTATACCTTCCCCAAAATAAATTGAATCAAGCTTAAGTTCTTTTTCAATCTTCCCGGTGTTCAGATCGATCTTTAGCAATTTTGATTTGCCATTGTTACCCGTACTTTCATAAAGCGAACCATTGTATATCAGCAAGCCTTCGGTAAATGATGAAGTATCATGTGGAAGGGTTTTTTGTACCACACAATTATAGATTGGAGGCGCAGGAGGTGGTGGAATTCCAGCTGATTCTGTTCCACTATTACAAGCTGATAAATAAATACAAATTGCTATCGTAAAAATACCCGCGTAAAAAATTTTTTTCATTCCAATATATTAAATCGCACAAAAATAAGCCTTGAAATGAATTGGTTCTGTTAAAGACCCTTAAAAGCACGGACAATTTCCCGGCGATGGAGTTTGATTATAAAATAAAACAAATTATATTTGACTCAGAACCGTTACCCTTCCCCGAAAAGATTGTAATCGTATCCCTGAATTTCCTTTCTGATTTCCCCAGTATTCATGTTATCCTTTCCAATACCGCATGAAAATTTTATGCTGATAAAGTATTTTTTGCATTTTAAGTATGAAAGGAAATATGAGAAAAGTGTTACTTGGATGGTTTGGCCTGCTGGCCGTTAATTTTCTTTTTGCACAAAGAGACTGCAGGTCGTCTGAATACCAAAATCAACTGATCCAAATGAATCCCTGGCTTGGTGACTCTCTACGATCGATTGAAAATTTCGTAGCTAACCATTTATCTCTTTCCGCAAGGACTCAACAGCCAAAAATTATTAAGATCCCCGTTATCGTACATATTCTTTATCATTATCCCGGTGAAAATATTTCTGATGACCTGGTCAAAAGCCAGATCATTGCATTAAATCGCGATTTCAGAAAACAAAACGCAGATACCATAAAAATTCCTTCTGCATTTAAATCGCTTGCCGCGGATTGCGGTATCGAGTTTCAACTGGCAACTGTTGATTCAGGAGGAGGGTCTACCACAGGTATTATTCATAAATACACTCCCATCCCAACCTGGACAGCCGATGATAAGATCAAATTCTCCTCACAGATGGGCGATGACGCATGGGATCCTAAAAGTTATTTGAACATTTGGGTTGGAACACTGCAAAGCCTGCTTGGGTATTCAAGTATGCCAGGTTGGCCCGCCGGTAAAGATGGAATTGTCATTAGTAATAATGTTTTTGGTATCACAAACTCCGGCATCTTCAACCAGGGCAGGACGGGTGTCCATGAAGTAGGTCATTGGCTCGGTCTCCGGCATTTATGGGGTGATGCTGACTGTGGTGACGATAGCGTTGCTGACACTCCTAAACAAGAAACTTTTACCAATGGTTGTCCATCGGAAATAAGGATCAGCTGTAATAATGGACCGAACGGGGATATGTACATGGACTACATGGATTTTACAAATGATGATTGCCTGGTAATGTTTACAGAAGGACAGAAACAAAAAATGCAGGCACTTTTTCAATCGGGCGGGCCCAGGTATTCCATTCTTTTTTCTAAGGGTTTAGGAATTCCAACAAAAGAAGAAATTCCTGTCCCGGATGATTCACCCAAATGGCTTCATGTAAGAATTTATCCCAATCCGGCCAGCACGGAACTAACTCTTAATGTAGAATTTGATTCAAGATGGATAGGTAAAGAATTAGTTGTTTTGAATGCGTTGGGACAGGTTGAAATAAAAAGAACAATCAGTTCAAAAACTCAAACACTGAATATAAGTCAACTAAAACCCGGAGTCTATTTTATATCCGCTGAAAAAGAAGGAGACAAGATCCGCGAAGAGTTTGTGAAATTCTAGACCTGATCATGAAACGTAAGACGTGAATCGTGAGATAAAAACTCACGCCTGACGTCTCACCTCTCACGGATTTGACGGGTAACCATATTTACGCCGGTCGAAAAAAACTTTTTTGCCCTTAATTTTTATCATAAATAGATTGTCATATTCACCATCCTTCAGATCAGCGGCCAGTTTTGTTTGACGACATAATTTATTTACAATATCATCGACGGTATTTGAATGACCCACTACCAATATATTTCCTTTCGTTGAATAAATAACATTCACCAGGGAATCGATATTACTGTATAATTCAATCCTGGCCTTTATCGCCTGGCTTAACGGTTCTGCAGTTGATATGGTACGGGTTGTATTCGTTGAATAAATATGCCTTATATGTTTCTTCTTTAATTCATCCCTTAATACAATTGCCCGTACTTTTCCTGCTTCAGATAAGGGCGGATCATTGGTCATCATTTTTGCAGAACTATCCGTAGAGGCCGCCTTTTCTGCATGACGAACTATATACACCATCCTTGAACACGAGAAAAAAAATACACAAAGGATGGAAAAGAACAAAAGCGTTTTCATGTGAAAATTTTTTATGCTATTTATCCGCCTGAGTTCAGGCATTATTTTCGGATATTAACAATTTAAAGTTAAACTCCTATTTCTTTAGTGAAGTCTTTTTTTTAAATTGGTTGATCAAAACAAGCACACCATGAAAAGTTTATCTGAAACCTGGTTTGCGGAGGGGTATATTGATTTTGAATTAAAGAAATATACCTTACTCGCCTATTTGCAACAGGTAAATAAATATTTCAATGAAAACAAATTATACCCCCAATTAGCTGATGTGATCTTTCATTACAATAACCTGGTTGCATTCAGAGAAAACAAAAAATTCCTGCAGGAGCATTTTCCGAAAAAACTGACAGGAATACAAATGGAAAAACTCCAGTTCCTGTATGAGCAAATGATCGGGGATAATGATTTAATGAAAGAGCTCGAGGAGATCATTAATTATTCGACCTCGACAATAAAAAGAACCATCAGGAGTGGTACAGAGATCTATGAGTTTATCGAAGACAAACTGATCATCACACCGATCGGGTTGGTGCCCCTTGATACAAATGAAGGTTACTTTTTTTTAAGCAGTGGCAGAAAAAATACAAGAGTTTATTATTATCGTTTATCATTTTTTGAAAAGCATGATGAAAAATACCGCAGTATAAAAACTTTCCACATCGCCAATCAAAGGCGCGGCATGAGCAACACATATGAAAATATAAAAGCAGATCTTATCCGAAACAGGAATGAGTTGCCGAATCCTGCAGTTTATTCTGTTGAAATAAATTTAAGTTTCCCTCTAAACGAGACCTTATTGCCGATAGCAAAAAGAAGCCTCGTAAAATATATTTCGCAACTGGCCGCATAAGGATCAGGAAAATAATTCCCTGGCCATCTCCTTGCTGACAGGCCCCTTTGTTTGTCGCCACACCCTCCACATCTGCAGGCATAATGCCAATACTATTAATGATAACCCGGTGAAAAAACTCCATCCCAGTTCCTTATTCTCACGATAAATGATAAAAGCCAGGATGATCCCATATACCGGTTCCAGGTTGAAAGAAAGATTTACTGTAAAGGCAGAAAGTTTCTTTAATGAATTTACTGAAAACTGGAAAGCAAGTACTGAACAGAACCATGCCAGTATAAGCAGCCATATCCAATCGCTCAGATCAGGAATTATATAAGAAGTTGGAAACTGTTTCAGGTAAAAAGGCATAAAAAAAGATAGAGTAATGAAGCCACCGCTCAACTGGTAAGTTAACAGGGTTTGTGAATTAATTCGCTGAACAAACTGTTTTATCAGGATCATTACAAATGCAAGTAGCAAGGCGCAAATAACTCCCAGTATGATGCCCGTTTTATATTTTGGGTCAAAATGGAAAATAATATAGATGCCGGCGATCACAATTAGCCCCAATAGCACTTCAAATGCATTTATTCTTCTTTTAAAAAACACCGGTTCAAATAAAGCCGTAAAAAAACCCACAGCAGAAAAACAAACTAGCGCGACCGAAATATTTGCATATTTTATGGAACCATAAAAACAAACCCAATGTAAAGCGGATAAAAAACCAATGCCTGAAAGTTTCAGTATATCTTTTATTGAAAGACGCTGAAGTTTTTTTGTAAGTGAAAATATAATCCACATGGTTACAGAGCTGATGAAGAGCCGATACCAGACAAGTAAGCCTTCATTTAATGTGATTAGTCTCCCAAGCACACCGGTAAATCCTGCCAGCCAAACGGCAATATGTAGCTGGAGAAACGCTTTTTTCATGAAGATTGTAAAACTAAAAAAGAAAAGTTGAGAAAAAATATCTCAACTTTTATCCTCTATTCTTAGTGATCTTTTATTTACTCTGCGCAACCATTTTATTCTCATGCAAAGGATCGACCTCGGGGACTTCAACATTTTTTACTCTTTTCCTGTAGTTCTTGAACAAGCTAAGCCATCTTAGTTTTAATACACCCAGTATACCTTCCTTGACAATGCCTTTGTTCATTTTCGATGTGCCAAGCGTACGGTCCCGGAAAATAATCGGCACCTCTTTCAATTTAAAATGAAGTTTCCAGGCTGCAAATTTCATTTCGATCTGGAAAGCATATCCCACGAAAACAATTTTATCAAGATTTATGTTTTCAAGCGTTTCTTTTTTATAACACATAAATCCGGCTGTCGGGTCCTTCACAGGCATCCAGGTAATTAATCTTGTATACAGTGACGCACCTTTTGAAAGAGCTACTCTGTTTCCAGGCCAGTTTACTACCCCACCTCCTTTTACATAACGTGAGCCGATCGCAAGATCTGCACCGCCGTTTTTGCAAGCGTCATATAGACGGGGAAGATCATTAGGGTTATGTGAAAAATCCGCATCCATTTCAAAAATATATTCATATCCTTTTGCAATGGCCCATTTGAATCCATGAATATATGCGGTTCCTAATCCCTGTTTTCTGTTACGCTCCTGAATAAATAGTTGACCGGGAAATTTCGGCTGCAAATCTTTTACAATTTTTGCCGTACCATCCGGAGACCCGTCATCAATGACCATTATATGGAAATCCTGTTGAAGGTTAAACACACTATGAATAATAGCAGAAATGTTCTCCCGTTCGTTATAGGTTGGTATGATGACAATTTTATCCACCCTCAAATGTCTGAATTTATCGAATTGATATGCGGTAAATGATTAAATCTTTATAGGGGATTGTTAAATTTTCTTCAGCATGGTACGGGTATAGATCTCAGTAAGCTTTTGTTTTGTGTGCATTGGAAAATCTCCCTTCATCATCCAATCATAATACTGGGGTTCGGCCTTTAATACATCACATACAGGGCGGCCTTTGTGCTTTCCGAAATTAAAGATCTCAACACCATTTTCTAAAGTAAAGCGTCGCGCCAGGTCAATGATCACATCTTCTCCTATTACTTTTAATACTGATTCTAGTGTACTACCGAGATCGGGATAACGTTCCAATTGTGCATGAAAAATTTCCAATGTTACCAGGGCGTCAGCTTCTGCGCTATGGGCAGCTTCATGTATCTTGTTGCAATAGAATTTATAGGCAGCACTTAGAGTACGTTGCTCCATTAAATGAAAAATCTTCTGTACATCCACCAGCCTTCGGTTCTTCATATCAAAATCAACACCAGCACGTAAAAATTCTTCCACCAGCATCGGAATATCAAATCTATTCGAATTGTACCCGGCAAGATCACAGCCGTCAAGAATTTGTTTTAATTCCTGGGCCACCTGCTTAAAAACAGGTGCATCTTTTACCATTTCATCAGTGATGCCATGAAGATCAGTAACTGCTTTTGGAATGGGGATTTGCGGATTAATGATTTTGCGTTTTACAACCTGGTTTCCATCAGGTAATAATTTCACAATAGCTATTTCAATGATACGATCTGTACCCAAATTAGTACCTGTTGTCTCAAGATCAATTACCGCAAGTGGTCTTTTCAATAGCAGGGGCATTATCGAATTTTATTTCCGTCTGCAAACGTAAGCTATTTCAATAAGTTTCAGAATTGATTTTATTGAAGAATCGCGGACCTGTAACTCATCAATTTGCGATTATCAATTTGAGCTAAATATGATCAAACGGAAGTTGTATCATTGTATTCACTTATCTTAATTAAATGATTTCCTTTAGAACCCATTTTTATAGTGATTGCTATATTTACCGGTAAAATTTAAGCATAAGACTTTCATTTTCAATGAAACAATATTGAAATTAAGTATGGTATCATTAGTCTAAATGAAAATGAAATGTATCTTTGTGAAATAATAAGTAGTCAAAAACCGTTTCTTAGCAAAATATTCCTAGATGAAAAACAAATCTCTTTACCTTATTCTTCTGGCAATTGTTGTAATTGCAATTAGTTCTTGCTACTCTTCCCGGAAATCTGGTTGCCCAATGAATCCTCAAAGTAATTATAGATTCAAAGGTTATTAAAAGATAATCTATAATTTAGGAAGTAACTCTATAATAAGGTAAGCTATGCATTGGATCCATCTGACTGATCAGGGCCAATTACAAAAAATAATTGTAAGGTCACAGGAAAAGCCTCAAGTAATTTTTAAGTATAATAATCACTGTTATTTAAGTGAAACAATACTTAACAAGCTTCAAAAAAATTGTTGCCCCGATCATATAGATTTTCATTTCCTGGACCTGGTCTCGCATGAAGATATTTCAACAAAGGTTGCTGAAACATTTCATGTTACTCATCAATCTCCCCAGATCTTAGTGATCAAAGATGGTGAATGTATTTTCCAGGATAGCCACTCAGACATCTCACTGGAACAAATCATGGAACACGCAGCAACAACTGTTGCAGCTTAGTCTAATGTAATCACTCGTTTCTTACTTCATTGATGCTTATCACAGATCAGTGATTGGCTTATACCCTGGTACTAATAACTTCATTACAAGCCAGGCGACGAGGTATGCAAAGGCACATATTGCAAACATAATGGTATAACCCGTTTCAATATGACCTAATGATTTATAGTGGTCAAATAAACCACCTCCCAGTTTCGACATTACAACGCCTCCTAAACCACCCGCCATACCCCCAATGCCAACAACAGAACCAACTGCTTTCTTTGGAAACATGTCGGATACTGTAGTAAATATATTAGCAGACCAGGCCTGGTGCGCTGATGCACCAATACCAATAAGAAGTACAGGGATCCAAAAGCTAATATAACCAAGAGGCTGAGCCGCTAATATAACCAGTGGAAACAAGGCTATTAAAAGCATTGCTTTCATTCTTCCATCATAAACTTTGTATCCTTTTCTCATAAAATACACAGGAAACCAACCGCCACCGATACTTCCTGCCATTGCCATTGTATATAATGTTGCCAGGGGCAACATGACTGCTTGATCTACTATTCCAAACTGAGCTTTTAAATAGGCGGGCAACCAAAATAAAAAGAACCACCAGACTCCGTCGGTCATAAACTTTCCAAATGTAAAAGCCCATGTTTGTCTGTATCCCAGTAATTTGATCCAGGGTGTTTTTTGTGATATACTATCTGCCGAAACAATTGCGATTTTTTCTTCTTCACTTCCATTAATATATTCAAGTTCATTTATTGCAAGCCGTTTTTGTTTTTCGGGCTTTTCGTAAAAAATAAACCAAAAGAATAACCATAAAAAGCCTAAGATCCCCATGATAACAAAGGCTGCTTCCCAACCCCAGTTTACCCTGATCCACGGAACAGTAAGTGGAGCAAGTATTGCACCCATGTTGGTGCCTGAATTAA
>Ga0207106_1128_pt1 | contig 10984 bp, 7 predicted proteins | sample Alteio_BWMinHeat_78_FD_153535 | JGI IMG/M metagenome (GOLD analysis project Ga0207106, IMG submission 153535) | Enriched cells from forest soil in Barre Woods Harvard Forest LTER site, Petersham, Massachusetts, United States -... | ecosystem: Environmental > Terrestrial > Soil > Temperate forest >...
TGAGGTCAAAAAAGTAACACTGGATCCTGCTATTCCAATTAATGCCGCGCCGATAATGACGCATCCTGTAATCAGAATGTGTCTCCATTCCTTATTTCTGATCCAGTCAATTAAGTACGCAACTGTAACGGCCGCAGCAACAAGTAAAAAATAAAAATTGATCTGCGGATGATTGACGGCTATCTCGAGATAGGCGCCCAGTGTGGTAATGGCCAGGCCAACCCAATATTTTTTACTGAATGTAAATATCATTCCGGCAAGCAGGAGAGGCATAAAATCAATCGCCAGCATTTTTGATTCATGACCTACTCCAATGATCACTGCATTATAGGTAGAAAAAGCATACGCCAGGCTGCCTAAAATGCCAACAAAAGGATTTAAGTTCAATGCAATGCAAAGAATATAAAAACAAATGCAGGCTAAAAAGAAAAAATTCATTGGTTTTGGTAAACCAAGACTTATGAGCTTTGGAAAATCCGGCAGAATACTTTTTCCTTCCATAGCTACCTGGTAATTAGGCATTCCGCTGAACAGGTTAGGATTCCATAAAGGGTAGTGACCGTGTTTCGCTTTATATTCGAATGCATTTTGAGCAGAACCCTTCCAACCGGTAATATCTGTCTGGTTAAGCACATTTCCTTCGAGGGCAGGCTTACAAAAAATAGCTGTTATGATTAAAAAGATAATAATCGCAATAAAATGTGGCAGCAGCTTTTTAAACAATCCTTTATTCATAAAATCTTGAATAAGTTAGGCAGCAAAATAATGCTATTTTAACCGTAGTGAAAAATAGGTTGAATTAATATACCAAACTAAAATTCCGTATGTACACTAATCGAAAATATATGAACAGGGATCCCGTCTTTATTATACCCTTGATTTAATACATAATTAAATCGATTGAGAATTACGGATAATACGACAGGTAACTGTCCATAAATTCAAATCTACAATCCATTCTGACTTTTCTTTTGTGTAAGAGTAGTTTATTTCACTGAACGATAAGAATTGTTGCCCGTTAAAGTTTTCCTTTGGCCGCAACAAGGGATTTGATTTTATAAGTACTTTACAATTTTGTAAAGACTTTCTGATATAACAACATAATAAACAAATACAGACACATTGAAAACCAAATATGGTTCTTTGATATTTGGGTCTGAGTGTCGTATACTTGTTTGTTAGTAAAATTGCAATTGCAACATTCATTCTATCGAAATTAACCCTGGCAGATCGTACTGTTTTATATGCTTTAATAACAATTCAAACCTAAAACAGAACTTTAAACCTGTAATATCTCCGGGCAAATCTTTATAAAATCCTTATACAAACGATGTCTCCTTTTATAGAATGCTTATAATTGTGAGCTATTTTTGTATTGGATTTATACGAGATAAATGTTTGAGCTCTTTATTAACAAATACAGTAAAGCAAAGCAATACCTCTATAGTATTTTACTCGTTTGTTTAGTAGCAGTAATTTGCTATGTCTTCTCGCAATATATCGGATACAGGGTGGTAGCATTTATATTACTGCTTACAGTCTCCCTGATTGCTATGTTTTTTGATATTCTGCCTGTATTGGTTACGGCACTTATCAGCGCATTGATATGGGATTATTTTTTTATACCCCCTCATTTTACTTTACAAGTTGCTTCAAGCGATGATTTTATTTTATTGCTCATGTATTTTGTTATTGCGTCTGTAAATGCAGTATTAACTTATAAAATACGACAAATCGAAAAAGTAGCTATGCAAAAAGAGGAGAAGGCCAATACGGTAAAATTATACAACACTATTCTTAATTCCCTTTCTCATGAGTTGCGTACGCCAATTGCAGCAATAATAGGAGCGACCGATAATTTGCAAAATCAAAATGAAAAACTTACAGATAAAAATCGAACGGAACTGGTTAAAGAAATTTCTAAAGCATCTTTCAGATTGAATCAGCAAGTAGAGAATCTTCTTAATATGTCCCGGTTGGAAGCTGGTTTTATCCAACCAAAAATGGATTGGTGTGATATTGTTGAAGTTGTTTATGATGTTGTGAAAAGAATTGAAGAGAATGGAATAAACCAGAAAATAGGTATCAATATAAACCCTGCAATTCCTCTTTTTAAATTGGACAAGGGGATGCTCGAACAGGTAATTTATAATCTGGTAAGCAACGCAGCACTTTATACGGATTCAAACTGTACAATTAATGTTATCGCGATTGGTCATTCAGATGTCTTACAAATCATTATTGAAGACAATGGAAAAGGCTTTAGGAAAGAAGAGATTACTAATGTATTTGATAAATTTTACCGACTTAAAAATACAAAAACAGGTGGAACAGGGTTAGGTTTATCAATCGTGAAAGGATTTATAGAAGCGATGGGAGGATCAATTTCTTTAGAAAATATTTCAACAGGAGGAGCCCGGTTTACAATAAATATTGCTGCTAAGACTTCTTATCAAAAAAATATAAACAATGAGTAACCGTGCGGAGATATTGATAATAGATGATGAAGTACAAATGAGAAAGCTGTTAGAAATCACGCTGCAAAGTAATGATTATACTGTAAGGCAGGCGGCTACTGCAAATGAAGGAATAATTATGGCTGCTAATCATCCCCCCGATATGATCATACTTGACCTTGGTTTGCCAGATGAAGACGGACATTCCGTTTTGCAAAAACTTAGAGAATGGTATACCAATCCTGTTATTATTCTTTCCGTACAAAGCAATGAGGAAGATATTATCAGGGCATTGGATACAGGAGCGAATGATTATTTAACCAAGCCCTTCAGAACGGGGGAACTTTTGGCAAGAATACGTTCTGCATTACGGGATGCATTGACTGAAGAAAATAATCCTGTTCTTGTTTATAATGACCTTCAAATTGATCTGTCTGCAAGAACAATAAAAAAGAATAATGAATTAATTAAACTGACAGCGACAGAATATACTTTGCTCGCCACATTTGTAAAAAATGAGGGGAAAGTATTAACCCATCAATACCTGTTAAGAGAAGTATGGGGACCTGGCTATATCAATCAATCTCAGTATTTAAGGGTATTTATTGCACAATTAAGAAAAAAAATAGAAAACGATCCTAACCGGCCTGAATATTTTGTGACGGAGTCTGGCGTGGGGTATCGTTTTGTTGCAAGAGAATGAAGTTTGAATATCGGTGGTATTTTATGAAATGGAAAAATCAACATACAAAAAGAACAAACATATGGGATGTTATTGCAGTACTTGTTGCGTGGTTAATAGCATTGGCGCTAATATATATAGTTCTAATAAAATTCAAAATTCTAAATTCTTTTTAAAGAACAGACCAGATTCAAAACTAACTATCTATTGTGAAAAAACACTTTGAAAAGGCAACCGGCGCAGGTTTATTGGTTGCTTTAGGGATTATTTATGGAGATATCGGTACTTCACCACTTTACGTTTTAAGCTCAATTATCGGTAAAAGAGAAATCAGTCCGGAGTTAATATATGGAGGCATTTCCTGCGTATTTTGGACACTCACTCTGCAAACGACCTTTAAATATATTTTATTAACACTTCAGGCAGATAACAGAGGTGAGGGAGGAATTTTTTCTTTATTTGCTCTTGTGCGCCGCTATCGCAGGTGGTTATATGTCCCTGCAATTATTGGAGCGGGAACTTTATTAGCCGACGGAATCATTACCCCCCCGATTTCAGTTGCCTCCGCAGTTGAAGGATTAAGTGGGGTTAATGGATTAGAAAATATTATCGCACCGGGTAACGCTTTAACCGTTGGGATAATTATCGGGATTATTTCTCTTTTATTTTTCTTTCAGCAATTTGGTACAAATATAGTCGGGAACTCTTTTGGCCCTGTTATGCTGATATGGTTTGTAATGCTTGCGATTCTTGGTATAAGCCAGTTAATTCATTATCCATTTATTTTAAATGCGATAAACCCTGCTTATGCTTACGATTTGTTATCAAAATATCCCAGGGGGTTCTGGTTGTTAGGCTCTGTATTTCTGGCGACGACCGGCGCAGAAGCTTTGTATTCTGATCTTGGGCACTGCGGGAAGAAAAATATTCAATACAGTTGGATATTTGTAAAAACAGCATTATTGTTGAACTATTTTGGACAAGGTGCGTGGGTAATGTTAAGAAAGGAGAAATTACTTAATGGCCTAAATCCTTTTTACGAAGTAATGCCACACTGGTTTTTAATAGCTGGAATTTTGATCGCTACATCTGCTGCTATTATTGCAAGCCAGGCTTTGATCAGCGGATCCTTTACTTTAATAAGTGAAGCGATGCGACTTAATTTCTGGCCCAAGATCAAAGTGAAATTTCCCACTGAAATAAGAGGGCAAATTTATATTCCGAGCATTAACTGGATATTATGGGTAGGTTGTTTAGCAGTAATGCTTTATTTCCGTGAGTCATCTAAAATGGAAGCTGCTTATGGCTTTTCTATAACCATTGCTATGCTTATGACCACAACGCTGATGTTTTATTATATGAAATTTGTAAGAAAATGGCCAGCTATAATCATCACGATTATACTGCTCGTTTTCCTGACTGTAGAATTTTCTTTTTTTATAGCGAACATTGCAAAAATTAAAAAACGATGGATGTTTCTGATTTTTGAATTTGGTATTATAGGTGTAATGTATGTTTGGCATAGAGCAAGAAAAATAAAAAATCGTTATGTAGAATTTGTAAGGCTTGAAAGTTATATCCCAAAAATTCAGGAGTTGAGTAATGATAAAGGGGTTCCTAAGTATGCTACTCACTTAGTTTATCTTACCAGCGCCGATATTCCAAAAGAGATAGAGCATAAGATCATTTATTCCATACTGAATAAAAAACCCAAGCGGGCGGATATTTACTGGTTTGTACATATAGATACATTGGATGACCCGTACACCTGTGAATATAAAGTAGAGCACATTATTCCCAATGAAATTATCCGGGTCGAATTCAGGTTAGGTTTTCGCATGCAACCCCGGATTAGTCTGATGTTCCGAAAAGTAGTGGAAGACCTGGCAGCCAATAATGAAGTGAATATTATGAGCCGTTATGATAGTCTTGCCAGCAGCAATAATGTCGGCGATTTTCAATTTGTTGTTATGGAAAAATACCTGAGCCAGGATAATGAACTTCCTTTTATGGAAAGAGTGGTTATGAAATTTCATTTCTGGTTGAAGAAACATAGCCTGTCTGAAGAAAGGAGCTTTGGGCTTGATGCAGCAAATGTTATAGTCGAAAAGTTTCCATTGATGGTAGCCCCCCCCAGCCCCTTCCGGTTGAGACGGGTAGAAGAATGAAATAATTGAGGATAGCTAAAGAAGATTTACTCAGCCCAGTTCTCTTGTGCGGCAACCATATTTGTCAGCATAAAAATATCACTGTTAAGATCAGTATTATCGACTTTTTCATTTATCAGGATTTTACATGGATTAGAATAATTGTTTGCGTCAGTTTATTTTTTTTAGAAATTAGAAAAAAAGAGCCAGCTTAAGTTTGGCAAAAAAAAGACGTTCCGCTTTAAATTTACTTCATCCATTTTTTGAGATTCATTTTTTAATCTTGACTCTACTTCAAATTGTTCTTCCCGCCATTTCGCATTGAAGAGATCAAAACCATAATAAAAGAAGATAAGGCAATAAAAAAAAGTGGTCAAACTCCCGACAATGATATTAAGAGAAAGAAGCGATGATATAGATAACAAATAATATTTCAAACCTGGCAACAATTTAAAATTCCGTGTGTACCCGGATTGAAAATATATGAACAGGGCCTCTGTCTTTATTATAAGCAGGATTATTTACGAATTGGTAATCGAAACTTAACCAAAAAAAATTTGAAAGCTGTGCGTTATAAAAAATTTCAACAATTGCTTCGTGACCATAATTTAAATTGCCATCACCAATAATAAATCCATAACCGCCCGCTTTTAAAAACTCACGATGATCTTTTGAAATTCCATTTATAACGGTCGCTATTCCAAACACATCATCGCCCCGATTCCATTTTGTTCCTTTAACAGAAAAGCCAAGACTAAATGTTTGATCAATTTCTGTAAATGCCCATGTAGCATACTTTCCATCATTCCATCCTGCACGTGTAAACACACCCACATTGCTTGAAATTTCCTGATCGGCGCTTATGCCAAGTGTAAATTTTTTGCCGCCATAAGCAGTGCCCTCGGCATTGCCCGAAATGACTTTTAAAAGATAATCATTGTTTGCAGCAATTGCTTTTAAACCACTTACATAAGAAGGTGCTTTTGAATAAGTGTTTGAGATAAGAAAACGAGCAGTGCCGGGTCTTTTATTAAAAACTATTTTTCTTTCTATCTCAAAAGTTTCAGAATGTGCTTTAGTGATTTTATATTCCATTTTTGATGCATTTGCAATACGCGGCACGGCAACGCTTGAAATTCTTACCGCCCATTTTGGTTTTATCAATTCTGCTACAATACCAAAAGTATAACCTCTTGTATTGGCAGGATAATCCCATGCACCATTGCTCATTAACGACCAGTTTAAAAATTGCGTACGCGGATCATGACTGAATGCATTATCATCATAAAAATCGCCGATGGCAAATTTTCCTGCACTAATGGTGATTCTGTTTGCGGGAATTTTATCAGCCACCTGGTTTATATCATCTTGCCTATTTATATAAGCAGTGTTGCCAAGCGGTATATGTTGTTGCAAATATGCTCTTGCAATAAAAGGCTTTGGCTTAACATCACCGACGCGATAAGTTTCACCGTTTAAAGCGCCTGCAACACCTGTTGCTAAACTTAACCCATTGCCGCCTGAAATTTCCGGATTAAAATAAATTGCAGCCCCTTTCCATAATTTTCTTCCTAAGAATAAAGTAGAGGTTATGCTGGTAGCTATCGGCTCAACCGTATCTGCCAAACTATTGACGCCACTATATTTGGAATTAAAACCTGAATGAACCTGCGAAATAACCGTTAACTGAAAATGGTCGGTCCATTTGCCTTTTCTGATGCTGTCACTATTTATCTGTGCCGAAACAATTTGTACTTTTAAAATATAGAGAACCGAGATTAATATAATTTTTTTCATGCCGTTTTAAAGTTTTGATTCAAAAGTTTCAATACTTCAAAATAATTTTTTTCATGCCAGTTTCTGCTTTAATTGAATCCTGCGCAAATAAAAACCCTGTGGTAAAAATGAAAGCGGAGAAAACAATTGTCCATTTTAAATATTTTATACCCATTGCAGACTCTTTTGTCAATTTTAAATGACTGCAAATTTCAGTATTCAAGAGGAGATTTTAATTAGAAAGCCTTTACAAAAAAATTAGAAAATTATTAGGCATAACGTTTTGCCGATTTATTTTTTGAGAGTGGCGTGCTGAGATTTCTATTTATGATATTTATTAAATAACATATCCACTATAACAACTATAGCTATTACTATTATTATCGCAATTATCCACTGGATGGTCTTTTTACTCATAGCCATTGATTAAATTTTTTGATGTACCAATTTTTTACAAATTGTGTGAGTATGCAATAACTGATCAATATTCCAAACAGCCAGGGAAAATAGCTTAATGGCAATGGCTGCATTTTTAATGCGTGCGCGAATGGAGAAAACGGAATAAATATTCCAACAGCCATCACTAATGAGGTACCGGCTATAACGGGTGCGGTAGCCCAGCTTTGAATAAATGGAATTTTCCTTGTGCGGATCATGTGCACGATAAGCGTTTGTGACAACAATCCCTCTACAAACCAGCCGGATTGAAAAAGAGACTGATGTTCCGGTGAGTTTGCTTTAAAGAAGAAGTACATGACAGCAAATAATACATAGTCAAATATAGAGCTGATGGGACCTATGAATAGCATAAAACGTGTAATACCCCTGGAGCTCCATTGTTGTGGCTTATCAATAAATTCCCTGTCCATAGTATCCCAGGGAATAGAGACCTGTGAAAAATCGTAAAGAAGATTTGAAACCAACAATTGCAGGGGAAGCATGGGTAAAAAAGGAAACAAAGCACTTGCACCGACCACACTAAACATATTTCCAAAATTGCTGCTGGCCGTCATTTTAATGTACTTAAGTATATTGCCGAATGTTCTTCGTCCATAAATAACACCTTTGCGCACTACCAGTAAATCTTTCTCCAATAAAATAATATCTGCACTTTCTTTGGCAATATCAACGGCTGTGTCTACAGAAATTCCTACGTCTGCATCTCTCAGGGCTGCCGAATCATTAATGCCATCACCCATAAAGCCAACGGTATGTCCCTTTGCCTGTAATAGTTTTACTATCCTTGATTTTTGAATGGGATTAAGTTTTGCAAGAATGCTGATGTTATCTATTTTACCTTTTAGTTCTTCGTCATTCATCTCATCCAGTTCATTTCCCAATAAAATATTATTAATGGGAATACCAACATCACGACAAATCTTTTTTGTCACGATCTCATTATCGCCTGTTAGTACTTTAATATCCACACCTAATTTATGCAGCCCTTCAATGGCGGGTTTTGCTGAAGGTTTTGCCGGATCAAGGAAACCAATAAAGCCGGTTAAGATCAAATTGTTTTCATCTGCCACGGAATAAGTAAGCGGCCTTTTTTCCGTCTCTTTAACAGCAACCAATAATACACGCAATCCATCCTCGTTTAATTTTTTTGAAGTATTCAAAATAATATTCCGCATCTTTTCATCCATTGGAAGGATAGCATCACTTGCGATTTGCAATTGCCTGTCTTCACCAGGGTCAAAAGCATGAGTGCATACAGACAACATTTCCTCTACGGCACCTTTGCAAACTAACAAATGCTTACCCGATTTTTCTTCCAATATCACACTCATTCTCCTGCGTTGGAAATCAAATGGTATTTCATCTATTTTTTTATAATCTTCTTCCACTTTAAGATGATCATGTAATTCCGCACGATCCAATACTGCCATATCTAATAAATTCTTTAAACCAGTCTGATGAAAACTATTTAGATAAGCCCACTGCAATACTTCCTCGTCTTCTTCACCGAAAACATTCAGGTGACGCTCCAATACAATTTTATCTAAGGTTAATGTACCGGTCTTATCCGTGCAGAGAATATCCATAGCGCCGATATTCTGAATAGCATTCAACCGTTTTACAATCACTTTTCTTTTACTCATTTTCACGGCGCCTTTTGCCAGGTTCGTTGTAAGGATCATAGGTAACATTTCGGGCGTTAAGCCAACAGCAATAGAAAAGCCGAATAATAGAGCTTCTGCCCAATTTCCTTTCGTAATTCCATTTATTAAAAAAACAAGCGGAGCCATCACTAACATAAAATAGATAAGCAACCAACTTACTTTGCTGATCCCTTTTTCGAAACTTGTTTCCGCTCTCTTTCCACTAATTGCCTTGCTGATACTACCCAGGTATGTCTGGTTGCCGGTGTTTACAACAACAGCCATTGCAGTGCCGCTCATTACATTCGTTCCCATAAAACAAATGTTCTCCAATTCAAACGAGGATTTTTTCTCTATTCCATTTGTTGCCTGTTCTCTTTTTTCAACAGGCAATGATTCTCCTGTCAAAATGGATTGGCTGATAAATAAATCCTTCGATTGAATAATACGGGAATCAGCAGGAATCATGTCACCTGCACTCAGGAAAACAATATCGCCGGGAACAATTTCTTTGAGAGCAATTTCTTTCCTGCCTGTTTCGCGCCGCAGTACAGTCGCAGTAACTTTTACCATGCCTTTCAATTTCTCGGCGGCTATATTACTTGTGAACTCCTGCCAGAAACGCAGCAATGAGCTTAGTAAGACCATTGCACCTACCACAATTACTGTTTTGTAATCGGCTTCACCTGGTTTTGCAAGCACAACATCTATTATGAAAGAAACGCTTGCAATAATAAAAAGCACACCGTTAAAAGGAGTAAGGAACGCATGCAATAGCTGTTTATACCAGGCCGGCGCTTTCTCATGTTGAATTTCATTAAAACCATATTGCTCCAATTTTTCTTCGGCTTCATTATCAGATAATCCATTTGCACTGCACTCCAGGGAAGAAAAAATATTTTCATGATTGAGAGCAGAAACATTCTTCAGTTTTGCATCTGCTTCCTTATTAGTTGTGTTAGATCCCATCGTCAGGCTCTTCTTTATTCTCTCTTTTACAGTTTGCAACATAAACCACTCAATTAGTTTTGTGAAGAACAGGTAAACGGATGACAATAATCATAAGGCATCCGGCAGTATATTCAGAAGGTCTAAAATTCTATTGTAAGTATATTTTTAAACGAACAGCCTCAATAACATAAATAGAGTAATATTCATTCAATTTTATTGACTAAGCAAATTTAGAATTCATCATCAAGTCCGTTATTAGAGTTGCTTTAAAAAATAATTAGAAAATAATTAGAAAAAACAATTACAGATTTGGAAGCTCTACTGTAAAGCTTGTTCCTTCATTTATTTTTGAGGATACATGAATACTTCCTTTGTGCAGTAAAATGATTTTTTGGGTAAGTGACAGGCCAATGCCTGTACCACTTGTAAATTGTTTATTCAATCCCCTGTAAAATGGAGAAAAAATATCAGGCAATTCTCTTTCATTTATTCCAATACCATTATCCTGGAAGCGAAGAATAGTTTTGTTTTGGAAATAACTGATGGCTACCCTTACTTCTTTTTCCCGGGAGAATTTACATCCATTTTCCATAAGATTTTTGAATGCAACCTTAAGTAAATACTCATTGCCTTTCACTGAAATAAAATTATCATCTTCAATTTCTCTTTCAAAAATGATATTGACTTTATAGTCAGGCTGATCATGCAGCACATCATTTCTTGCTTCGACTACTACTTCATCCAGGCGTACCTCTTTGAATGTAATTTCCGTTTGGTCGTAATTGGCTTTAGCTAAATCCAACATGCTATTTGAAAGGCGAACTAATTTCTTGGCATCATGAATTGCATGATGGATGGATTCTTTGTATT
>Ga0207106_1129_pt1 | contig 10984 bp, 12 predicted proteins | sample Alteio_BWMinHeat_78_FD_153535 | JGI IMG/M metagenome (GOLD analysis project Ga0207106, IMG submission 153535) | Enriched cells from forest soil in Barre Woods Harvard Forest LTER site, Petersham, Massachusetts, United States -... | ecosystem: Environmental > Terrestrial > Soil > Temperate forest >...
ATGTATACGAATACACACCGAAGGCAAAACAAAAAGAAGCGGTGGATTTTTTGAATAAACAATTATTTACTACCCCGGCCTGGCTGGCAGACGATAAAATCTACGACCGGATCGGGGGTACGCCGCTGGTTACTATCGGCAATATCCAGGATAATATGTTAAATCGTTTATTGAGTACAAACACATTAAATAAGCTGATCCAGTTCGAAACAGAAAATAATAAACAGGCATATACCATCACAGATCTTTTTTCGGATCTGAAGAAAGGTATATGGAGCGAGCTTTCGACAAAAAAGAAGATCGATGTATACAGGAGAAATTTGCAGAAATCGTATGTAAATATTCTCATCAACCTGATCGCGCCTCCAAAAATTTCTGAAACAACGATTGTAATAAATTTCGGTGGTACATCCCGGCCGCAGTTAAGTGATGATAAATCAGACATAAAAAGTATAGCAAGAGCTCACCTGGTTTCTTTACGAAATGAAATCAAGGCTGCCATACCGGCGATCCCTGATGAAATGAGCAAATACCATTTGCAGGATGTGGTCACAAGAATTAACAATGCGCTGAATCCAAAGGATTGAATATTTCTTAATCATCGAAAACCGGAGTGCATTGTTGTCGGTTTTTTTATGGTAACCCCCTGCAGGTTTAAGGCTGATCACCTTCTTCTTATTTTACATCTGTTGCACGTTTAAGCGTAGTATGTACTATTTGATTGCCAAAATCAATATCGAGGGCACATGAATCATCGTAAACCTTGCCTGTGTGCGGATAATCCGTACCCTCTACAGTAACTTTAAAAGAAAAACTATCACCTTTTACTTTTCCGTCGTCTATAGTTATTATACCTGCCGGAGACTCAGCTGTGCCGGTAAGCGTATCGCCGACAACCTTAAAATTATAAACAACCTGCAGCTCGTTACCATCAGGCGTTTTTATAACTCCCGTCCATTTACCATTCAGATCGGCAAATACGGCCAGCAAAAGAAAAAAACAGCAGGCTAATGAAATAGGACTGAATAACTTTCTTCTCATATTCTATGCTTTTTAAAATGTAATAAATGAATGACTCTTGTTAAAGAGCTAAGCTAATCATAATTTGAAAACAAAAACCGATCACTCATTTTTGTTTTAGTATGACTTAGAAACCCACCGCCTTGGGCGGTGGTTATGTCCTCGGGGCTATGCCGAATGATTAAATTTTGGACATGAGCAAATATAAGAAACAGTCCCACGTAGTTTATAAATGTGACTATCATATTGTATGGGTTCCCAAATATCGTTTTCGGATATTGACAGGTGAGATAGGGGTGTTGATGGAAAAAGATATTCGGATGTATAGTGAGTGGTTGGGATGTGAAATAATTGAATTGAATGTGCAGACAGATCATGTTCATGTTGTCATAAGCATACCTCCAAAAGTATCGGTATCAACATACATGGGAACAATAAAAGGTAAAACGGCGATTAAGATGTTCAAGAGTTATCCGATGTTGAAGAAGCGGCCCTATTGGGGGAATCATTTTTGGGCGAGGGGCTATTTTGTGAATACGGTTGGAGTAAATGAAGAAATGATAAGAAGATATGTGAAATATCAGGAAGGAGAGGAACGTAAAGAGGAGAATAACCAACAGGGATTCGATTTCGATCTTGGAACTTAGCCTTTGGCTTCAACCATAAATCCACCTGCTTTGCAGGTGGTAGTTTAATTAAAAGTTGCAAATTTTTAGTGATATTTATTGTACCCTTTTTTTAATTGTTTTTTCAATCGACTGTTTTAATTTTTTTACATGCCTTAGCTCAGCTTCATCAAGCGAATGGGAAGTGTGTATGTCATTTTCTTTTTTTGCTAATGTAGATAGTTTGATGTAGAAATTTTTCAACAACTCAAGATCATCGGTAGTCAGGTCTTCAACATTTACCAACCGGTTACTTGCAGATTCGCTGCTTGCTATCAATTCATTTAATTTTATCTGCAGGGCAATCGTGTCTTTATTTTGCGTTTGCTGGATAATAAATACCATCAGGAATGTGATAATGGTTGTGCTGGTATTTATCACCAGTTGCCATGTATCAGAATAATGAAAAACCGGCCCGGTAATTCCCCAGGCAATAATAAGAAAGCAGGCAATAATAAAGGCTGCAGGTTTACCTGAAGCTTTTGTAACTTTTGTTGCCATCCGGTCAAAGAATAAAGAAAATTTTTTTGCTTTTCTGTTTTTCGCTTTCATATTCATTCCTTTTTATACAATTAAGAAGAAAAACTCAGGCCAATTAATTTTTATGCATTGAAAACCAACTAAAATCAAAACTCATAATTTGCTCATTTACCCTTATTTTTGCGGCTCAAATTTTAGAAGGTGCCGACCATTTTTTCGAAGGAAACTTATTTGTACTGGTATGAGCTAATGCAGTTAATTCGCCAGTTTGAAACTACAGCGGAAGAAAAATACAAAATGGAAGGAAAGATCCGTGGTTTTTTTCATGCCTACGTTGGCCAGGAAGCTATCGCCGCCGGTTGTATGACAGCTACAAGACCGGAAGATCTTTTTATTACAGCCTATCGGGATCATGGACTTGCCATTGCAAAAGGCGTTTCAATTAATTCGTGTATGGCTGAATTGTATGGTAAGGCTACCGGCAATGCAAAAGGGAAAGGCGGCAGCATGCATTTTTTTGGCAAATCGGTAAACTTTTTTGGTGGTCATGGAATTGTCGGAGCGCAAATTGGAACCGGTGCCGGTCTTGCATTTGCAGAACAATACAAGGGAACGGATAATGTAGTGCTTTGCTTTTTCGGAGACGGAGCCGCAAGACAAGGGATTTTGCATGAAACATTCAATCTTGCTATGCTGTGGAAGTTGCCGGTGATCTTTATTTGCGAGAACAATAATTATGCGATGGGCACTTCGGTAGAACGAACATCTAATGTAATTGATATTTACAAGCTGGCTGATGCTTACGAAATGCCCGGTGATGCCGTGGATGGAATGAGTGCGGAAACAGTTCATGAAAGTGTAACGAGGGCAGTTAAAAGAGCAAGAGAAAAAGGCGGCCCCACACTGCTGGAAATGAAAACCTATCGTTACAAGGGGCACTCGATCAGTGATCCGGGAAAATATCGTACAAAAGAGGAATTGGAAGAGTACAGGGGAAAGGATCCTATTCAACAACTTTTAAAAACGATCTACGAAAATAAATTTGCTACTGAAGACCTTGTAAAAACCATTGATTCGCGGGTTGAAAAAGCGGTCGCTGATTCGGTAAAATTTGCAGAAGATAGTCCATTCCCGGATGACAGTGAAGTATTGAAAGATGTTTATGTAGATCCCAATTATCCTTTTATTGTTGATTGATCTTAAAAAAATAAATAGAAATAAATTATGGCGGTTAAGAAAGATGATGTGCATAGTGATCCTAACCAGTTGGTAGTAGAAAGAGCCAAAGACTTCTGGACAAAATATAATAAGCCAGTAATAATTGTTTGTGCAGTTATTATTCTGGTTGCAGGTGGTTATCTGGGATATAAGAAGTTTTATAAAGAGCCAAATGAAGAAAAAGCTTCTGACGCTTTGTTCAAGGCCGAAAGCTATCAACGAAATGCATTATTATCTCCCAATCCCGATTCGCTTATAAAGTTTGCATTAAACGGAGATGGTGCGAATATTGGTTTTCTAAGAGTAATGAGTAAATATAAAGGAACGGATGCTGCCAACCTTGCAAAATTATATGCGGGAGAATGTTATTTGATCTTAAATGACAATACCAATGCAGTTAAATATCTCAAAGATTTTAGCACGGGTTCTAAATTTTTCCAGGCCCGGGCTTACAAATTATTAGGAGACGCCTATGCTGATCTTGGAAAGAATAAAGATGCATTGGACAATTATAAAAAAGCTGCTAATGAATTTAAGGAGGATGAAGATAATTCCTCTGAAGCTCTTTTCCTGGCTGCTTACCTGGCCCAGACAAAAATGAATGATAATAAACAGGCAATCGAATTATTTAAGGAGTTGAAAGAAAAATTTCCCAATACACAGCGTGGGTCGGAGGCTGATAAATATCTGGCGAGATTAGGTGTGTATAATTAAGGCACAAGGATTAAGGCACAAGGATCAAGGCACAAGGATCAAGGCACAAGTCGACCATTAAACCGATGTCACAAGAGTTAGAAGATAGGTTTCATAATTTTGGAAAAAGAGTTCGGGATTTTTGTCTGAACCTGAAGCGGGATATAATCAATACTGAATATATACGACAGTTAATCAGATCAAGTGGATCTGTTGGGGGAAATTACATAGAAGCTTCGGATGATTTAGGAAAGTTAGATGAGAAAATGAAAATTAAAATATCCAGGCGTGAAGCAAAAGAAAGCATCCATTGGCTTGATTTAATATTAACATACGAGAACAATGAACTGGAAAGGGAAAAATTACAGTTGATAGATGAAGCTATTCAGATAAAGAAGATACTTTCTGCTATACTTAAAAAACTTGAATAGCTTTTCAATCTTGTGCCTTGCGCCTTGTACCTTGAACCTTAAGCAACATGTCAGACATTAAAAAAAGTAACCTCAAAACTACTGCAGGCATTCTTTCAAAGGATGCCTGTGTTGTTTTGGTAAAAACTGAGTGGAACGCCGCTATTGTTGACGAACTGGAAAGAGGATGCATAAAAAAATTGAAAGAACTGGGCGTTAAAAAAATCGTATCGATAATTGTTCCAGGAGCTGTTGAGATTGCTTTTGCAATAAAAAACTATTGGGAACATTCAAAAAAGGAAAAGAAAGCAGATGCATTTGTAGCTCTTGGTTGCGTAGTGCGGGGAGGCACTCCTCATTTCGATTACGTTTGCAAGGCTGTAACAGATGGAATAGTGCAATTGAATCTTACGTTACCAAGGCCAACTATTTTTGGAGTACTCACGGTAGATAATGAAGAACAGGCAAAAGACAGAATAGGAGGCAGTCATGGACATAAAGGTGAAGAAGCAGCCATAACAGCAGTTAAAATGATTAACTTAAAGCCCCAAACCCCTAAAGAGGCTTAAGCAATTTTTCTCAATAAGGGTAATTGTAATTTTAAAGAAAATCAAAATTAATACTCCCTTAGGGGGATTGAGGGCTCATGAACATCCAACTCTTCATACCATGCTTTGTAGATCAGTTGTATCCGCAAACAGCTTTCAATATGATCAAGGTATTGGAAAAGACAGGTTGTACAGTCACCTATAATTCCAATCAAACCTGTTGCGGGCAGGCAGCGTTCAATGCTGGCTTCTGGGATGATTCCAAATCTGTGTGTAATAAGTTTATCAAAGATTTTGAAGGAATCGATTACATAGTAGGACCCAGCGCAAGTTGCGTTGGTTTTGTGAGAAATTATTATACAAAGCTGTTTGATAATTCTTCCGTTCATAATGAAGTGAAAGATCTCTCCAAACGTATTTATGAATTTTCGGAATTTATGGTGAAGGTATTGCAGGTCTTTAATGTGGGAGCCAAATTACAGGCAAAGGCCACCTATCATGACAGCTGCGCTGGTTTGCGTGAATGCAAAATAAAACAGGAGCCGAGAAAGCTTCTGGCGAACGTAAAAGGACTTGAGCTCGTTGAATTAAATGATGTGGAGACCTGTTGCGGATTTGGTGGAACTTTTGCCGTAAAGTTTGAAGCCATCTCCATTGCAATGGCAGAGCAAAAAGTAGAGAATGCTTTAGCCACCAGCGCGGAATATGTTATCTCAACTGATCTTTCCTGTTTGATGCATTTGGATGGCTATATAAAACATAAAGGCTATCCCTTAAAGACATTGCACATTGCGGATGTGCTGGCAGGTGGTTGGTAAAGCCCATCCCACTGTCATCAGAATTGAATCTTCTCTTAGATCGCCTTCCCAAAGGGAAGGAGTAAAAATACCTTTGCTGAAGAAACCCGTACTAGTTAGAAAATCATACATTTCTTGTGTACTAACTTTCCAAGAGTGCGTACATCTTTTACAATACTTATATTTCTTTGTAAAAATTAATTTTTCGCAAAGTTCCTTGTTTAAATGATTCCAAATTTATCTGGTCCTCAATCAGAATTTTTTGCGAAATTATTTTTTTTAAATTGTTTTAATAAAGCCTCTTCGTGATCCTGATCTGTATCATTCGCGATTATTAAATCTGGATTTATAAAAAGGGTTATTTGAAATTATATGATGAAATATTCTTAAATCTGATCCACAAGCAGGATATCAAAGAATTGATCTGCATCTTTCAAAAAATATCATAATAGTTATGAATGAGGATAAACAAATATTGGAATTCAAATCATGAAATATTTATCAAGAATTTTAAAAGAAAAAAAATCGATCTAAGTTCCCCCTTTAGGTGGTCAGGGGGCTTTTTATTCGAACCTGTGTCCTCTTAAAAAATCTTCAATATTCATTCTTTTCTTTCCTTCCAGTTGTACTTCTTTCAAATGAATGTACCCGTCTTTGCAGGCAAACTTCAAATAAGTCTTACGGTCTGTTTCCCATCTTCCTGGTCTTGAAGTGGGAACAGCCTGTTCCTTTTCAGTTTTAAAAACTTTCAATGTTTTATCCCGTAATTCGGTAAATGCGGCAGGGTAAGGCGAGAGGCCCCGAACCAGGTTGTGAATTTCATTAAGAGATTTATTCCAATTTATCTGACAAGTTTCGGTCTTGATTTTTGGAGCATTTCTTAGTTGTGAGCCGTGAATTGTGAATTGTGAATGAGTATCAGATGCTTGAGAGTTTTCCATTGACAATTGACCACTGACAACTGACGATTGAGGCGTTTCCTGTAAAGTTCCTTCCAATATTCCTTTCACTGTTTCTACCACGAGCCTTGCGCCCACTTCTTTCATCTGATCGTGTAATTCACCGGCAGTTTCATTTTCATCAATTGGAATTCTTTCCTGCAATAAAATATTCCCCGTATCGATTTCATGCTGAAGTTTGAAAGTAGTTACGCCGGTTTCTTTTTCTCCATTTATAATCGTCCAATTTATTGGCGCAGCGCCGCGATATTGAGGCAACAATGAAGCATGAAGATTTATTGTTCCTTTTGGAGGCATGTTCCAGACAACATCCGGCAACATTCGAAAAGCGACCACGACCTGCAGATCAGCTTTCAGTGATTGCAACTCAGAAAGAAATTCATCGTTTTTTAATTTTTCAGGTTGTAAGATCTTCAGACCTTTTTGAGCAGCATATTTTTTTACAGCACTTTCATTTATTTTCATTCCGCGGCCTGCCGGCTTATCGGGGGCAGTAACAACGCCTACAATATTAAATCCTGCTTTCACCAATGCTTCCAGGCTTGAAACCGCAAACTCAGGTGTGCCCATGAACACAATGCGGGATAAAGAAAGCGCCATGTTAAATGTTGTTGGCTCTGTTTGTTTTGTTTTTAACTGGTATTGAATCATTCGCTCAAATTAGTTATTCAAAATCAGGATAGAGTAAGTACTTCTTCCTGATGCTTTTAAATTCAGTTAAAGCAGGTTCCCAACTTTTTCGAATTTCCTCTTCGCTCTTTCCATCTTTTATCTGCTCCATCAATATATCGTTACCGGCGAGACGATTGAAACTATTTGTCTTCAGGAAAAATGTATCCTTACCGGGAAAAAGTTTGTAAGCTTCTATCAACCATTTTAATTGCACACGGTTGTTTACTTTTTCTAAAACTTCTTCCGGTGTTCCATGCAAGTTCCACCCATAGCAGGTTTCAAAATAATGTTTTGAAGACTTTGCGCCTTCGTTCGGTTTAGGTATAAATGAATAAAGATCTTTTGGCAATAGGGGATGACCAAAAATTTCAAATGGCTTCTCAGTACCCCGGCCTTCACTCAATACTGTTCCTTCGAATAAGCAGGTTGACGGATATAAATAAACAGATTGTATCTCCGGTAAATTTGGTGATGGCTTTACAGGTAAAATATATTTACTCTTATGTGAATAGTTCTGGCATTTTATAGCCAGAAAATGAAAGGGAGTATCGGGTGAATTTTGTGCCGTAAGATAGTAAGCATATTTTTCATTGGCTTTTTCAGAGAGCCATTTTTCTCCGGCTATCATGAAAGCATATTCGGCTATCGTCATTCCATACACGATAGGAACGGGTTGCATGCCTACAAACGATTTGAATTTCGGATCAAGCACCGGCCCGTCTACATAAAATCCATTTGGATCCGGCCGGTCGAGAATCAATAATGGTTTACTGTTTTCAAATGCAGCTTCCATATATTCCTGCAACGAAGAAATATATGTATAAAAGCGAACACCTGCATCCTGGATATCAAAAATGAGAATATCGATGTCTTTCAGATCTTCGGCAGAAGGTCTTTGTTTGCTTCCATACAGTGAAATAACAGGAATGCCGGTTTTCTCATCAATATAATTTCCCAAATTTTCGCCCGCGCTGGCCGTGCCCCGGAAGCCATGTTCCGGACCAAAAATTATTTTGATATCAACTCCGGATTTTTTTAATGTATCTACCAAATGTGTATTGCCGACCATTGAAGTTTGATTAGCAAAAATGCCAACACGTTTTCCCTTTATCAGGGGAACAAAGACATTCAATCGTTCAGCGCCTGCAATGATCCTGGTTGCCTGTTGCTGGTTGTCGGTCACCGGCTGATTTTTTTGTGCAGAACATTTAACGCAACAAATAACAAGACCAAATAATGCAACATTCAATCTCATATAAAATCATTTTTATCAATGTAATCAACGGTCAAAAATAATTATTTCAATGTAAGCAAATATTTAAACCCGTGCATGATAAATTGGTTACCTTGCAGCCCCTGTTTATTCCCCGTAATCTCTCAGATCTTTGCTCAGTAGTCCTGATAGCTATCGGGACATGAATGTTGAAGTGAGTGTCCAGGGGACTCCTTCGGAGACCAACGGAGGTTGAATAATGGAACAGAAGTTGGGAACATGATATTTATTATAAAAGAATAATTATGTCACAGGCAAAAAAAGGTGATAAGGTAAAAGTGCATTATCATGGAAAGTTAACAAGCGGTGAGACATTTGATAGTTCTTCCGGTCGTGAGCCGCTTGAATTTGAAGTGGGCAGCGGATCAGTGATTAAAGGCTTTGATGAAGGAGTTACCGGAATGGAAGTAGGTGAAAAAAAAACGATCAATATTCCAGTTGACGACGCATACGGACCGCGAAGTGAAGATATGTTAATTGAATTTCCGAAAGAACGTTTTCCAAACGATATGGAAATTGAACAGGGTATGCAATTGATGATGGGAAATGGTTCAGGACAAAATATACCAGTGATCGTTATCGAAATAAAAGAGAATTCTGTTATTCTCGACGCGAATCATCCTTTAGCGGGAGAAGATCTTATTTTTGATATTGAGCTGGTAGAAATTACAGGAGCCAGTCCTTTAATTATAATGCCCTGATAAATTCTTTCTAAGGTTTTCATTTCAAAAATAAAGGCAAAACCTGTTCCCTCCTGCAAACCACAATGGTTGTATATTCGGCCTCTTTTAATTAAGGCTATGTTTGAAAAATACCGGTTTACTGTTGAAGAAAGATTTACAAGATACGTTCAAATTGATACGCAAAGTGATCCCCAATCGACAACAACACCCTCAACTGAAAAGCAAAAAGATTTAAGCAGGTTACTGGTTGACGAATTAAAACAAATTGGTATCGACGCCCAATTAGATCAATGGGGGTATGTATATGCGACCATACCCGCAACTACAGACAAGAATGTTCCTGTAATTTGTTTTTGCTCTCATGTTGATACGGCACCTGATTCGCCGGGTGCTGAAGTAAAACCAATCGTGCACAAAAATTATAACGGCCATGACATCGTATTACCTGACGATCCGCGACAGGTGATTACTTTAAGGGAGCAGCCTTATTTGAAACAAAAGATTGGGGACGATGTCATCACAGCCTCAGGCAAAACTTTGTTGGGTGCAGATGACAAAGCAGGAGTTGCGATCATTATGGATCTTACCAATTACCTGGTGCAGCATCCTGAAGTAAAACATGGCACCGTAAAGATTTTATTTACGCCGGACGAAGAAATCGGACGTGGTGTAAATAAAGTTGACCTGCAAAGACTCGGAGCTGATTTTGCTTATACATTAGATGGAGGAGAAAGAGGTTCATTTACTGATGAAACATTTAGTGCTGATGGTGTTGTAATTAGTTTTAATGGGATCAGTGCTCATCCCGGATATGCAAAAGATAAAATGATAAATGCTTTGAAGGTAGCAGGCACTTTTCTGGACCTGTTGCCCAAAAATGAATTTTCACCGGAAACAACGGAAGATCGTGAAGGTTTTATTCACCCCGTCCGGATAGAAGGTATTGCAGAGAGAGCAAAAGTGGAATTTATCATTCGTGATTTCGAAACCAAGAATTTAAAACTTCATGAAACAAGACTGGAACAATTTGCAAAGCAGGCTGTTGGAAAATACCCGGGTTCTTCATATGAATTTGAAGTAAAGGAACAATACCGGAATATGAAAGAAGTTTTAAAAAACTATCCGCAAATTGAACAATATGCTGAAGAAGCCATGAAAAGATCAGGTGTGAAATTTAAAAAGGAAAGTGCGAGAGGAGGAACTGACGGTTCAAGATTATCTTTTATGGGTTTGCCATGCCCTGATATTTTTACGGGTGAAATGGCCTTTCACGGCAAACATGAATACGTCAGCGTACAGGATATGCAAAAATCTGTTGAAGTGCTGGCAAATCTTGTCCGGGTCTTGGAAGAAAAGGCTGAACCATGATGACAGAACCACGATTTATAGGATTACAAAAGATCAGGAGGAAATTTAAAAAGCAAATGATAGTTAATTTTTCTTTTTAATCATGCGATTTTTAAAGTTATTTTTCATCGTTTTTATTTCTAAGTTTTCCTTTTCTCAAAATTTGTTGATCAATGGGAGTTTTGAAGATGAAAACATCTGTACAGAGTTTCATGTAAA
>Ga0207106_1131_pt1 | contig 10720 bp, 15 predicted proteins | sample Alteio_BWMinHeat_78_FD_153535 | JGI IMG/M metagenome (GOLD analysis project Ga0207106, IMG submission 153535) | Enriched cells from forest soil in Barre Woods Harvard Forest LTER site, Petersham, Massachusetts, United States -... | ecosystem: Environmental > Terrestrial > Soil > Temperate forest >...
CGGCCTCGCGGATCAAAGTGGGGCTCGTCAGGATCCTCAAGGCGGAAGGATTTATCGCCAATTACAAGGTGATGGAAGACGCCGCGAAGCAGCCTTTTATTCGGATCTATTTGAAATATTCTCCGAGCAAGGAAGAAGCGGTTCAGGGCGTCAAGCGCGTTTCCAAACCGGGTTTGAGGGTGTACCGACCGTACCAGGCTTTTTCAAAGCGCGGGGAAGCGGGCATGGTGATGATTGTGTCGACTCCGAAGGGATTGCTGACGGATCGACAGGCTTTTCAGGCGAAAGTGGGCGGGGAAATCCTGTGTCAAATTTGGTGAGGGCGTAAACTCATGAGCCGAATCGGAAAAATGCCCGTGGTGATTCCCGATACCGTAAAACTCGACATCCGGCCGGGTGCGGTGGAGGTCTCCGGACCTCTGGGTAAACTGTTGCAGGTCTTGCCTCCCCACACCCGCGTGAAAATCGATAAAAACCAAGCCCTCGTGGAATTGGTGGGGCTGAATGATAAAGAGGGGGGTGCGTTGCATGGGCTGGCGCGCTCTCTCGTTTATAACGCGGTGACCGGAGTCACCCAGGGGTTCAAGAAGAATTTGGAGATCGTAGGCTTGGGATACCGCGCCCAGGTTACGGGAGACAAACTGATTCTGCAGCTCGGCTTTGCCCATCCGGTGGAATTTCGATTGCACCCCGGGATCAAGGCAACCGTCGATGCTAAGCAGACGGCGATAGCCATTTCCGGTATCGATTGTTATCGAGTGGGAGAGGTTGCCGCCAACCTTCGGCGCTTAAAGCCTCCCGAACCTTACAAAGGAACAGGCATTCGTTATGCAGGCGAACATATTGTTCGGAAGGCTGGCAAAGCTGCGGCGGGTGCCGCTGGAGCGGGCGCCGGTGGTTCCGGCGGAGGAGCTAAGAAATAGTCATGCGAGCCGCGATTTTAGAACGTTATGAATTTCGCAGAGATCGGACACGGCAGCGTATTCGCCGCACACAAACCCTTCGGCCTCGGTTGTCTGTGAGCCGGACGCTGAAGCATATTTATGCGCAGGTTATTGATGATCAGCAGGGCAAAACCCTGGTTGCGGCCTCTTCTCTCTCTCCAGAGCTCCGCGATAAATTAAAGTCCGGCGGAAATCGAGCGGCAGCCGAGGCGGTCGGCGAGCTGCTGGCCAAGAAAGCGCTGGCCCAAGGGGTGAAAGCGGTCGTGTTTGACCGAGGAGGCCGGCTTTATCATGGACGAATCAAGGCTTTGGCAGATGCAGCTCGAAAAGAAGGGATGCAATTCTAATGGCGCGTATTAATCCCAGCGGATTGGAACTAGCAGAAACGGTCGTCGCGATCAACCGCGTGGCGAAAGTCGTTAAGGGGGGTAAACGTTTTTCTTTCAGCATTCTGGTGGTCGTCGGAGATCGTAAAGGACATGTGGGTGTGGCCGTCGGCAAGGCCAAGGAGATCCAAGCGGCCATTCAGAAAGGGATCGCGCGTGCGAAGAAGGAATTGATTGAAGTCCCTTTGCACGGCGTCACGATTCCGCATGCGGTGATTGGTGAATTTGGCGCGGGCCGCGTTCTGTTGAAACCCGCGGCGCCGGGTACCGGTGTTATTGCGGGAGGAAGTGTCCGAGCCGTTCTGGATGCCGCCGGTATTCGAGACATTTTGTCTAAATCCTTGCGTTCGTCGAACCCCTACAATGTTGTCTATGCGACGATCGAAGCCCTCGAAAATCTACGGACCAAAGATCAGGTGCACAATTTGCGCAGCAAGGAGATGGTGACGACCGATGCGGCTCGATGAGCTCAAGCCCGCGCCGGGCTCCAATCATCGGCGCAAGATTGTAGGTCGCGGGATTGGAAGCGGCCATGGCGCTCAATCCACCCGAGGGATGAAAGGCCAGCGCTCGCGTTCCGGTTTTTCCGGGATGACGGGTTTTGAAGGGGGGCAGATCCCTCTCATCCGCCGGATTCCCAAACGCGGGTTTCGTCACAGCCGGTTCCGGGAACCCCAGAGCATCGTCAATGTGGGTGATTTGGAGAAGCGATTTGAAAACAAATCCCATGTGACTTTCGAGGTCATCCAAGGACTCCGACTTGTGGGTCGTGGCGAGCGGCTCAAAGTGTTAGGGGGCGGGGAATTAACGAAAGCCCTTACGGTGCAAGCCCACGCTTTCTCGGCCGCCGCAAAGGAAAAGATCGAGAAATCCGGGGGTCAAATCGAGGTTTTGAAGAAATAACAATATGGATAACCCCTTTGCAGATGTTTTTAAGGTTCCTGAATTAAAGCGCCGCATTCTCTTTACGGTAGGGATATTAGCCGCTTATCGTATCGGGGCCACGATTCCGATTCCTGGTGTGAACGCAGAAGCTCTGCGTTCTCTTTTTGCAGCTCAACAGAATACGTTACTCGGTTTTTTAAATATCTTCTCGGGAGGCGCTTTGGCGCGGCTGTCTATTTTTTCCATGGGCATTATGCCCTACATCAATGCCTCCATCATCATGAGTCTGTTGCAGGGGGCCCATGTGATTCCTTACTTGGATCGTCTGGCCAAAGAGGGAGAGCAAGGCCGCAAGACGATGAATCAAATTACGCGGTACCTGACACTCGCCCTGGGCGGATTGCAATCGTTTGGATTGACCTTTGCCGTATCGCGGATGCCGGCGCCAGGAGGCGCTCCGATCGTCCTGAATCCCACCGCGGGGTTTATCGCGCTGACCGTTTTGACATTGACGACCGGAACGATCTTCATCATGTGGCTCGGGGAACAGATTACAGAACGAGGAATTGGAAATGGCGTGTCGCTCATCATTTTCGCGGGAATTGTCGATCGCCTGCCGGCGGCCGTCGCCGATTTAATTCGTCTAGTACGAATTGAAGAAATTTCTTTATTTAAGGCTCTTCTTTTGGTGGCCTTGGTCCTGGTGGTCACGGGTTTGGTGGTTTGGGTTGAGACGGCACAACGGAAAATTCCCGTCCAGTATGCCAAACGCGTGGTCGGTCGCCGGATGTACGGAGGCGCAAGCACCTATCTTCCACTGAAGGTGGATCAGTCGGGTGTCATTGCGGTGATCTTTGCGGTGTCTCTGTTGGCGGTTCCGCTCACGATCGCTCAGTTTGCCCCCCACTCTGCGCTGGCCGCGCGCGTGGCCAAATGGGGAAAAGGGAATTGGCTTTATGAAGTCATCTATGCCGGATTGATCATCTTTTTCTGCTATTTTTATAACTCAGTGGCCTTTAACCCTTCGGAACTCGCCGAAAACCTTCGTAAATGGGGAGGGTTTATTCCCGGGATACGCCCGGGTGACGCCACCGCACAATATATTTCGAAAATTTTGGAAAGGATCACCCTCGGGGGTGCTCTTTTTGTCGCCGCGATCGCTGTGCTTCCGGATTATTTGAGGCAGGCGCTGAATGCGCCGTTTTTCTTTGGCGGCACGGCTTTGTTGATTGTCGTAGGCGTTGCGCTCGATACAGTCGGCCAGATTCAGTCTCATTTGATTATGCGGCACTACGACGGATTTTTGAAGGGCGGCGGCGGCTTTAAGGGTCGTTGGTTCAACGTTGGATCCTGACTCGCGCTCGGCGAATCTCTGAATGGGCAACCGTTTTGTTTTTCTAGGACCGCCGGGAGCGGGAAAAGGGACCCAAGCGGCTCTCGTGAGTGAGCAGTTGGGTATCCCGGCGATTGCCACGGGCGGAATTTTTCGACAGGCCATATCGGAAGGTAGCCGGATGGGCAGGCAGATCGCCCAATTTGTGAATTCCGGAATCCTCGTGCCCGACAAGTTAACGAACGCCATTGTCGTAGATCGACTGGAGGAAAAGGATTGTCGAAAGGGTTTCATTTTAGACGGTTACCCTCGCAGTTCAGCGCAGGCCAAAGCTCTCGATACGGTTTTGCAGAAATCTCGGCGCCCTTTGGATCGCGTTCTTTATTTTCAAGTGGAACCGGTTGTGGTCGTCGAGCGCATGAGTAAACGGCGGATTTGTGCGCAGTGCGGACAGACCTATAATTTGACGTCGCAGCCTCCAAAACAGGAAGGACGGTGCGATCGATGCGGCGGGGCGCTGATTATGCGCTCGGATGATAAGCCGGAGGCCATCCGCAAGCGTTTGGATGTTTATGAAGAAACAACCAGTCCTCTATTGGATTATTATCGGGATAAAGATTTGCTGACCGTGGTGAACGCATCCTTATCGGTATCGGAAGTCTCTAAGCAAGTCCAGGCGGCCTGTGCCGGCCAGCATGCACGCGCTTGAGAAGAAACTCCCTCCGGCCCGTACGATGACGACCACGCGTCAAGTGCCGTTAGAGCTTAAGAGCCCGCGAGAGGTGGATCTGTTGCGCCAGGCCGGGCAGGCGACGGCGGAGATTTTGATGGAGCTTAAACGCAAGGTAACCGCTGGGATGACGACTCGGGATATCGATGCCCTGGCAGCCAAAATGATCCGAGCCCGCGGAGGCATCCCGTCCTTCTTAAATTATCGGGGCTATCCCGCCGTGGTCTGCACATCCGTGAATGAGGAAGTCGTGCATTCCATCCCGGGCGCGCGGGTGCTGAAAGAGGGAGATATTCTCAGTTTGGACATCGGGATGTTTCTAGAAGACTATTGCGGGGATACGGCCACGACCTTCGCCATTGGCCGCGTGTCTCCAGAAGCCGAACGGTTGATGGAGTCTGGTCGTCAGTCACTCGAGGCGTCCATTCAAGCCGCCAAAGCGGGCAATCGGTTGGGAGATGTGTCGGCAGCCATGCAGTCGGTGGTAGAGGCAGCCGGCTTCTATGTGGTCCGTGAATACGGCGGCCATGGAATTGGCCGGGCGATGCATGAAGATCCTCACATTCCGTGTTTTGGAAAGCCGGGCACAGGTCTACGTCTCCAAGAGGGCATGGTCCTGGCTCTGGAAGTTATGGCCAATGCCGGAACCGCTGAGATTCGACACTTGTCGGATCACTGGACGGTCGTCACGGCGGATAAGAGCTTGTCTGTTCATTATGAAAAGATGGTGGCGATCACCGAGCGGGGGACCGAAGTGCTGACCCCGCACGAGTCGTAGGCAATGGTCAAAGAAGAAAAGATTGAAGTGGACGGAAAAGTCGTTGAAGCCTATCCGAATGCGATGTTTAAGGTGGAAATCGAGGGCGGCCACACCGTCTTGGCTCATATTTCAGGGAAAATGCGCATGCACTACATTAAGATTTTACCGGGAGATAAGGTGAAAGTGGAATTGTCTCCGTATGATTTAACGCGGGGCCGCATCACTTTTCGAGAGAAATAATAGGCCCTTCGACTTCGCTCAGGGCTATGCTGAGCGACGGACCGAAGGGAAGGAGTCGAAGTATGCAAGTTCGGGCATCGGTTAAACCTATCTGCAGTAAGTGCAAAGTGATTCGCCGCAAAGGCGTGGTACGCGTGATTTGCAGCGAGCCGCGTCATAAACAGCGGCAGGGTTAAGTCCAGGGATAAGGGGAGACCCCCTTCACCCAGTCCCTCTCCCAATAGGAGAGGGCATCGATTAGGAGAATTCTTTTATGGCACGTATCGCCGGCATTGATCTTCCAAAGGAAAAACGCGTCGACATCGCGTTGTCTTATATTTACGGCGTGGGGCGGCCGTTGTCTTCTAAAATTATCGGAGAGGCCCAGGTGGACCCCGCGACGCGCGTGAAAAATCTCACCGAGGGAGAAATTAACAAGATCAGTTCAATCATTTCGCGGGATTACAAGGTGGAAGGTGATCTCCGTCGGGAAATTCAGCAAAATGTGCGCCGTCTCATTGATATCGGTTCGTATCGCGGGTTTCGGCATCGCCGCAATCTGCCGTGTCGCGGTCAACGCACGAAGACCAATGCTCGAACGCGGCGAGGTCGGCGCAAAACCGTCGGCGCGGTGCGAGCGGAGGCTAAAGCCAAAACGGCGCCGGCCACCGCCTCCGCCAGCAAGGAGTCTTGATCATGGCTGAAGAACATCCTCCCAAAGCTTCTGAAAAGGAAAGCCGTCCATCGGCCGGCTCGTCGGCTGGACAGGCGGGCGCATCGGCCGGGGCGCCGCGTTCGGCGGCCCGGAAGAAAAAGGTCTGGAAGAATATCGGTGTGGCTCAAGCGCATATACAATCCTCTTTCAATAACACGATTGTGACGATTACGGATGAGCAGGGCCGGGTCATTGTCTGGGCGACCGCAGGCAGTTGCGGATTCAAGGGGACTAAAAAGGGAACGCCCTTTGCGGCGCAAGTCACGGCAGATACCGTGGGTAAACGGGCGCTGGAAGCGGGCGTAAAGCAGGTCCACGCGCTGGTGAAAGGACCGGGGTCAGGACGGGAAACCGCCATCCGCGGATTGCAGGCGGCGGGCTTGACCATCGTTTCCATTCGAGATGTGACGCCGATCCCCCACGACGGATGTCGGCCGCCAAAACCTCGTCGAGTCTAGGAGAGCTTATGTCACGTTATATCGGTCCTGTCTGCCGCTTATGTCGAAGAGAAGGGACAAAATTGTTCCTGAAAGGGGACAAATGCTTTACGGCCTGCATTTTGGACAAAGCCAATCGCAAAGCGGCGCCTGGGATGCACGTGGGCCGGCGCATCAAGGTGTCCGAATATGGTCGGCGGTTGCGCGAGAAGCAGAAGACCAAACGCATCGCTGGCCTGACCGAACAGCAATTTCGGCATTATTTCCGGAAGGCGGAAACGATGTCCGGTCTCACGGGTGAAAATCTTCTTCGCCTGCTGGAAACGCGGTTGGATAATGTCGTCCGCCGGATGGGGCTGGCGGCGTCCCAAGCGCAGGCGCGTCAGTGGGTTCTCCATGGCCATGTCCGGGTGAATGACCAGCGCGTCGACATCCCCTCTTATGCGGTGCAGCCCTCTGATCGGATCGCGGTGTCCGAGCAGATGCGTCAAAATCCGATGGTTCAACAGGCTCTGCAGTCGGCACAGAAAAGGGGCCCTTTCCCTTCATGGCTGGAAGTCAATCCCAGTCATGGAGCGGGCAAAGTGCGAAGCTGGCCCACCCGCGATGAAAGTTCATATCCAATCGATGAGCAGTTAATCGTCGAGCTGTACTCAAAATGACGGTGGTGTAAGCCACCGTCATCCCGGCGAGTTGTTAGCCGGGATCCAGATTAGAAAATTAGATCCCCCGCTAACACCCGCGGGGGATGACAAGGGAAGATTAAGGAGGAAGGTCGGATGAGATTAAGGGATTTGGTACTACCACAACGGCTAGAGACCGATCAGGAAACACTCACGGATACATTTGGTCGATTCTATGCCGAACCCTTCGAAAAGGGATATGGGCATACGATTGGGAATTCACTCCGGCGAATTTTGTTGTCGAGCTTGGAGGGATGCGCTATCACCGCGGTGAAGATCGAGAAAGTTGTGCATGAATACTCGACGCTCAAAGGGGTCCGGGAGGATATTATCACCATTCTCCTGAACTTGAAGCAGCTGCGATTTAAACTCCAGACGCCGGAGCCGGAAATCCTCCGGTTGTCGGTGAAGGGCGAAAAGGTGGCGCGCGCTAAGGATATCGAAGCCAACGCCAACGTGGAAATCCTGACGCCGGATCTGCCGATCGCGACCTTGGATACCTCGGGGGAACTGACGATGCAAATGTGGGTTGCCCGCGGACGCAGTTATGTCCCCGCAGAACGCCAGCCTCGTGAAAATTATCCCGCGGATACGCTGATGTTGGATGCTCTCTTTTCACCGGTGATCAAAGTGAACTACGATGTAGAGAATTCTCGCGTCGGGCAGGTTACGGATTACGATCGTCTCATTCTGGACGTTTGGACCGATGGTTCGGTTGCTCCTGGGGATGCGATCGCCTATTCGGCAAAAATCCTTAAGGACAGCTTGTCCATCTTCATTACCTTTGAAGAAGAGCCGGTCGCTCCAGCTGAGGAAGCCGTGGCGCCGGTTGCGGTGGGCGCGGGGCTAGCCGATTCTGAACGTTTGCGTGAGTTGCTGGGTCAGCCGGTCGATATTATTGAACTTTCGGTTCGGGCCTCCAATTGTCTGAAGGCCGCTAAAATCCGGACCATCGGTGATTTGGTGAGCCGCAAAGACGAGGAGCTTATCTCTTACAAAAACTTCGGTAAGAAATCGCTCGACGAGATTAAAGAGCGTTTGACGGAGCTCAATCTCAGCCTGGGAATGGACGTGGGCGGCAATCTGCAGCCCGCGAAAGCGACAAGTTAAAGGTTCGGGGAGGTTGGATTGAATACTTTCGCAGGGCGCAAACTTTCCAGACCCACAGGGCATCGGTTCGCTCTCCTTCGCAATATGGCGGCCAGCCTTTTGCATCATGAGAAGGTCGAGACAACGATCCCCAAGGCTCGAGAAGTGGCCCGTTTCGCGGAGCGTCTGATTACCGCCGCAAAGGCCGAAGACTTGTCCGCTCGTCGGCGTGTCGCGCGTCACATTCACGATCGCGAGCTTCAAGCCAAGTTGTTTGATGTTTTGGTGCCTCGCTATAAGGCTCGATCGGGAGGCTATACCCAGCTGATCCGCAAGGGTCCCCGCTTGTCGGATGGCTCCGAAATCGGTATCCTAAAGCTAGTGTCATGATATTGGGGGTTGCAGATTTTAGTTTTCAGATTGAGTGTTCTCGACTTAATCAAAAAATCTTCAATCGGCAATCTGTGATCTGAAATGTTTAATTACTTGTTCAGCCTATTCAGCAATGACATGGGCATCGACCTGGGTACGGCCAATACTCTCGTTTATGTGAAGGGCCAGGGCATTGTTCTCCGAGAACCTTCTGTTGTGGCCATCGAAAAGGACTCCCGCAATGTTCTGGCGATCGGAGCAGAGGCCAAGCGCATGTTGGGAAAAACACCCGCCAATATCATCGCCGTGCGTCCTCTGCGCAATGGAGTCATTGCAGACTTTGATGTCACTGAACGCATGATCCGCTATTTCATTAAGAAAGTGCACAATCGCAGGAGCCTGCTGCATCCGCGCATTGTGATTGGGGTTCCTTCGGGCATCACAGAGGTGGAGAAGCGCGCCGTTCGCGAGTCCGCCCAGCAGGCCGGGGCCCGAGAGGTGTATTTGATCGAAGAACCTATGGCGGCTGCCATCGGGGCTGACATCCCGATCAACGAGCCGAGAGGTCACATGATTGTCGATATGGGAGGGGGCACAACGGAAGTCGCCGTTGTCTCATTGGGCGATATGGTCGTGTCCAAATCGCTCGATGTCGCGGGGGATGAATTAGACGAGGCGATCATTCAGTATTTCCGAAGAAAGTACAATCTGTTGGTGGGGGAAACATCGGCCGAGGACGTTAAAATCAAGATCGGTTCCGTTTTCCCTCTACCGGAAGAGCAAGTTCTTGAGGTGAAGGGGCGTGATCAGGTGACGGGGTTGCCCAAAACGGTCACCATCACCTCCGAGGAGGTCCGCCAGGCGTTGGCGGATCCCATCAAACTGATCATTGAAGTCATCAAACAGACTCTGGAGGAAACACCGGCCGAGCTGGCCGCCGATTTGGTAGACACTGGCATTGTCTTGGCGGGCGGAGGCGCGCTCCTGCGGGGGCTACCCGACCTTTTATCGCAAGAAACGGAATTGCCGGTTGTCATGGCAGCGGATCCTTTGACATGCGTGGTCATGGGCACAGGGCGCTATTTAGAAGAGTTGGATCTCATGCGGCGTGAGCGCCGCGCCCTGCCGCTGCATTAAAGCGGTCTTTTTTCCTTCCAGAGTCCCGCCAGATGTCTGGCGGGCCCGCCCGAAATTAGGCGGGTCCCAAAGGGGTCAACCCGAATGGATTGGGAACTCTACGAGCGTTACCGGGCCACCCTGGTGCTTATTGGGGTGGGGTTTGTTTCCTTCCTTCTGTTAACCTTTCAGCGGTCCTCCTCGGTTCGGCACGTCAAAGCGGCACTCGTCTGGGTGACTTTACCCGCGGAGCGATTTCTTTCGCGCCTGGGGTTTTCATCGCCCGACCCCTATGGTTCAACCCCTCCGTCCATCCCTTCGGAGATTCCCTCTCACCCCGTAAACCTCTTAGGCTTGCAGGGTGAGCAGAACCGCGCTTTGCGCGTGTACCAAGACGAAAATGTGCGATTGCGGGAACTGCTGGCTCTTAAAGGCCAACGCTGGCCTTCGGCGGTGGCTGCGGATGTCATCGGTCGAGATCCCCAGAGATGGTTTCAGGATATCCTATTGGATAAAGGCCGGGAGGATGGGTTAGCTGTGGATGATGCTGTTATTGTGTGGTCAGGGAAGCAGGAGGCCTTGGTCGGGCGGATCGTAGAAACAGGGCCGCACGTTTCCAAGGTCATGCTGATTGAAGATTCATTGAGTGCCGTGGCCGCCAAAGTGGAGGGGGCATCGGAAGAAGATGGGGTGGTCGAAGGAACCAACAGCAACGACCTTTATTTGCATTACTTGAGTCGGAGTAGCCATATTCGGATCGGGGATTCGGTCCTCACCTCCGGGCTCGGTGAGACTTTTCCTGAAGGAATCCTTATCGGATGGGTAGAAGATTTGGGTGTGGATAGCCGGCAGCTTTTCCTGGAAGCAAGGCTTAGACCTTCAATGATCATGCGATCCCTGCGCCGGGTCCTGGTCCTCGTCAAGAAGGGGTAGCGGCGTGAAACGTTTCATTTTTTATCTTTTAACGATTTGGCTGATCTTATGGCTGCAGATTCTGGGGAACGCTTTCTTGGGCGGATCCGGGTTTTCAGTCGACGGAATTCTGGTGGTG
>Ga0207106_1134_pt1 | contig 10546 bp, 9 predicted proteins | sample Alteio_BWMinHeat_78_FD_153535 | JGI IMG/M metagenome (GOLD analysis project Ga0207106, IMG submission 153535) | Enriched cells from forest soil in Barre Woods Harvard Forest LTER site, Petersham, Massachusetts, United States -... | ecosystem: Environmental > Terrestrial > Soil > Temperate forest >...
GACTTCATCAAGATCTTCAACTATGGATAATGAGATGCTCATGTGCATTTCGAAAGTAATTTTCAATTTAGTTTCAGGCAATAGAACGAAAGTTAGACCCTGAATTATGACAATGGAACAATTAACCTTACAAGTGTTCCATTTGTATTCTGTATTTCAACAAAGCCACCAATATCTTTCATCCTTTTTTCAATATTCATAAGTCCATTACTATAAGGCCTGATTTTGCTACGATCAAAGCCAATTCCGTCATCCTTGATATTTATATAAAGCTTGTCATTGAATTGTATGGAAATAATGACATGGTTTGCCTGCGAATGTTTAACGATGTTATGAAGGATCTCTTTCACAGAAAGAAAAATATTTCTCCTGAACTCACCGCTTACAAAATTTGCTGGCAAAAATTCCGGCGAATCAATCGTACAGCTAACTCCACTTTGTGAAAGATATTCTACCGTATAAGATCGCGTATATGAAAGCAGGTCGCTCAGAGAATCATTTTTTTCATTTAATGCCCAAACGATCTCACCCATTTTATCGATCATTTCATGTGAGTATTCCCTGATCTTAGTGATATCTTCTTCAAAAGGCAATTGTTTTTGTTTTTTTATCCCGATGGTCTCACTTAAGAATTTTATACGCGACAATCCGGCTCCAAGGTCGTCATGCATATCGGTAGCAATTCTTGTTCTCTCTTTTTCAATAGCCTGTTGTTTCTCCAAAATAATTTTTTCCTTTTCCAGTTTTCTGCGATAGTAAAAGCGAATACCGATAACGAGGATTCCCAGTCCCGCTGCAACAATTCCAATACGAAACCACCAGGTTTGCCACCACGGCGGCAGAATGGTAAATGAATAACTGATGATTTGTGAAGGATACGCCTCTTCCGGAAAATCCGATCTCACTTTCAATATATAATGGGCGGGTGAAAGATTAATAAAATTGAATGTCGAATTGTTCAAAGGTTCGCTCCAGGCATTATTCCCGCTTCCATCAAGCAGGTAACTGTATTTAATTGATTTTTCATCAATGAAAGAAGTAGCCGCTACTGTGAACGAAAGATTATTCTGCCGGAAAGAAAATTTTTTTGCAGAATCAGGGAAGGGCTTGTTATTCACTTGCAGCGAAGTAAATAAAAGTGGTGGAGCTTCCAATGCTTTTATTGGGGATGGTGTTTGAGATATTCTTAGGATAATGCCTCCGGTGGTAAGCGCCCATACCGTATTATTTTTTGTAATAACAATCTTGCTGACCGTCTGGAAAAAATTATTGTTTTTGCTTACATTGCCGATAATGTACTGGTCATTTTTGCGGAATATTTTATCAAGACCGGTTTGCGTTCCAACCCAAATTGTATTATTGCTGTCGCAGGTAAGAGTATAAACAAAATTATCAGTAAGACCATTCTGAGTTGTGTATTGCGTGGCGGATTTAAATTGTCCATCTTTGAATTCAAACCGGTAAACACCATTGTAGCGGGTGCCGATCCAGACATGATTATCGGTGTCAACTGTGATTGCCCTCGGGTTTAATTCAGGTATTTCTTTTGAATAATCCTTTTCAAGTTGCAGATATCGTGAAGGCTGCTCAGGATGGAGAGTAAACATGAGTATGTGATTATCCCTCGTGGCCATCCATAATCTTTCTTTCCTGTCCAAAACCATCTGGTCGATAAAATTACTTTGTTGGTGTTTCATCAGCAATTTATCATCCTTCAAGACATAGAGATAAACCAGCGAGTTGGTTTCCCAGATATATTGAATAATGACTCCATTCCTGTCAATTATACCGGGACCAATACCATTGGGTGCGTTACTTGCATCAATGGTCTGGGGATGATAGTAGGAATTGTTGTCATCTTTGTTTTTAACAAGCAGTAGTTTTTTGCCAACGTTCAAATATAATTTTTGACCGTGCACAAAAAAATTAAAAGCCGTGAGATTTTTGTTCTGTAAGGGAAATAATTTGAATTTATCATTTGAAAAGCGATAGACGGCATTGTCTGTCAAATTAAAAAGCCATATTGTATCATTTTGATTGGTTATTGTTGAAATAGCGATTGATCTTTGATCAAGGCTATTTAATAATTCTGTGTTTGTATTCCGCATTTTTATTATTCCATTTCCGTCGGTGGCTATCCATATAATTCCCTCCCTGTCTACAAACAGGTTCGTTAAACTGGTAACCTGTAAGCCTTGCTCTGCTGCAATATATTGGTGTTGGAACTCAGGAGAGATTTTTAAGATGTCCTTATTATAAAGCCAGGTGTTATTTTCATTATCGAAGAATATAGAGGAAGCTCTATCACCTGCAATCTTCCTGAATTTTTCCGGTGGCGGCAAAAAATTTATTTTTCCTTTTACCAGGGCAGATGCATCAATTATTCGGGGACCATTATTTGTCGCTACCCACATCCGCCTTTCTGTATCGATTGCCAGGTTGATCACGCTGTGTTTAATGTCAATATCCGTTACTTCCCTGGTTATCCTGTCGTACGCGATCAATTTTCCGCCCAGGTTATCACCCCAGGGGATCATGAGAAAATAATTTTTCCATTCAGTGATCTTATCTAAATAAAGCCCTATGTCTACACCATGTTTATCGAATAAAGGCAACCTGATGAAACGGTTATTTCTCAATACATACAAACCATTATCAGCAGTGACATACCAGTTTCCATCAATACTTTTTAAAAAATGGTTGATGACGGGATAGAAATTGTCTGCAGTTTTATAAATACCTATCCTGCCTTTTACCAGTGTATTCAACTTCGCTGCGTTGGTAGCCACTAAGAATGAATCGGGGCCTACTTCAACGACATCATTTATAAGTTCATCCGCCAGGCCGTCCTGCCGATTATAGTTGATAAATCGTGCCCCATCATAAATGCTCAATCCACCGAAGGTCAAAAACAACATACGACCCTTGCTATCCTGTTTAATGCTGCGTACACGACTATTTGCCAGGCCGTCTTTGGGAGTATAGTAAACAAAAGGATATTGTTGTGCAAAGCAGCTGGCACAAATAAATAAACATGCAGAAAATGTTAGTCTTCGTTGCATGCTTAAATTTACTCAGAATATTTTTTATACGAATTGTCCAGATTTACCCTTTACATTATTTTTTTCCTTTGAAATTGGGTTTTTAGTCTGAGTGCTTTTTGTTGCACATAGACCGATAGTTATTTAATGTTGTCTTTGAAATTTCAACAAGCGATGCAGATGTTTCAATATTTTTTTGGGAGATGTTATTCAATAATTTATCATTTGCAAAATAGAAATCAAGCTGTGATTTTAAATTGTTATAAACAAGTAAAGTTTCAACCTTAGCTAATTTACCCTCTCTTAAATAATTCAACTGGATAACATTAACTGAATTGGGCATTTGTAAAAAATATTCATATTTCAATAACTCGCCGCATTTGCCTTTTGAGAAATAAGTTGTCACAGTAAGATCATGTGTTTGGTCATCCACGGAATAGGAGGAGTCTTTAATAATTTCTAAAGATTGATTTGATTTTATTTCCTTCACCCATTTTTCAATTTCAGTAATTTTCAATCGGGAAGAATCTTGAGTATAACTGTCTTCCGTTATTATGGTAATAAAGAAAATGAGATAAACTATTTTCATATTGTTCAAAATAATAAAATAATACCGGATTTTATCCTCTTTAAATACTTCTCATGATGGCAATTCAGTACAGCTTTACGAAAGGATTATTCATTTTTTCAAAACCGATCGTTGTCATTCGTCCGTGACCGGAGTAAATTTTTGTATCGTCAGGCAAAGTGAAGAGTTGGGTTTGAATACTATTAATTAATGTATCAAAATCGCCGCCGGGGAAATCGGTTCTCCCAATGCTTCCATTGAACAATACATCGCCGCTAATCGCAAAGCCATCCGGCTCATCATAAAAAATTACATGACCGGGTGAATGACCGGGCGTGAAACGAATGGCCAATTCATCGTCGCCAATTTTTATTACAGAACCTTCTTTTATATAGACGATTTCACCATCATAATTGTCAAAAGGCAATTGCCAAATTTGGCCACTCGCCGGCGCCAGGTCCAGCATAGGTTTCTCCTTTTTATGAATATGCAAAGACAATTTCCAGGTATCATGAACGAATTTATTCCCAAAAACATGATCCAGGTGGCAATGAGTATTGAGCAATAAAACCGGCTGAAATGCATTTTCGACGATAAATTCTTTTAATTTCTCTTTTTCTTCAGGAAAATAGCAGCCGGGATCAATAATGCAACACTGCTTTTTTTCGTTATAAAGGATGTAGGTATTCTCTTCAACAGGATTAAAACTAAAGGCCTTGACGGTTAACATTTCAGTTTTTCGTATTTTACGTGCAATTTACAACCTTTACTACCTGCATGATTTAGCCGTTATGTGTTCGCCTTTCGTGAGTAAACTTTTTATCACGATCCACGTCTCAGAAAAGCGGAATAGGGATTTGAAAGTTGAAGAGTCCGTCTAAGGCGGAACAATAGTTGAGCAGGCCCTATAGCTATCGGGATGATGTGCAGGAAACATTAAACAAATAGGCCGCCCCGATGCTTCGGGGCTACGGCGGACGAAGAAAGAACGATTAGATTATACGAAACATTCAGATTGTATGAAGAAAATTATTAGCTCTGTTTTTGGTCTTGCCATTATAATCGCTACGCAGGCCCAGGTAAGTGCAGTTGAATTTGGAAAAAACCGTATACAGTACCAGAAATTCAAATGGAAATATTACCAGACGGAAAATTTTAATACTTACTTCAACCAGGATGGACTTGAATTGGGCAAGTATGTAGCACAAATTGCAGAAGTGGAATTACCCTCTATTGAAGAATTTGTTGAATATGGTTTACAACGACGCGCCAACATTGCTGTGTACAATAATTTTGATGAATACCAGCAATCCAATATTGGCCTTGGAATTGACTGGCAGACAACCGGAGGTGTAACGAAGCTGGTGAACAATAAGATGATTGTTTACTTTAACGGAAATCATGATAGTCTTCGGTTGCAGATCCGCGAAGGCATTGCGAAAGTGCTTGTAGAAAATATTTTATTTGGAGATGACCTGGGAGAATTTGCTGCCAACCAGGCCTTGCTCGATCTACCGAAGTGGCTGACCGATGGCTATATTGAATATGCTGCCGCGCAATGGAGTCCCAAATGGGATGATGACCTGAAGTCAGCATTGTTGTCCGGCGATTATAATAATTTTTACCAGTTTGCCTATGCAAAGCCTGTATTAGCGGGTCACGCTTTTTGGCATTATATCGGCGATAAATACGGAGTAACCAAAACCACTTACATGTTGTACCTGAGCCGGATTTATCGCAACCTTAACAGCGCTTCACAAAAAGTAACCAAGAAAAAATTCAAGGATGTGCTGAGAGATTTCATGACTGATGAATCACAGAAGTATTATAAAGATATTCGCGGTCGCCGTAATGTTCCAAAGGGACAGCTTTCGGTTACTGAGCAGGTGGGAAAAAAAGATTATATACGGTTCAATGCAAATCCTCAGCCACGAAGCTTCACCTATGCATTTGTAGAATTTAGCCGGGGACAGTACAGAGTTGTGCTCATGGAAAATTTCCTGAACAGAAAAGTATTGTTGAAATATGGCACTCGTTCCAATGAAGATGAACAGAACCCTAATTATCCCATTCTTGCATGGGATGGTAAGGGAACAAGGCTTGCCTGTATTTACTGGATGAAAGGAAAACTAAGTTTATTTGTGTATGATGTTGTGAACAGGATCAAGATCGTAAAGGACCAGGAGCTGCATCAGTTTGACCAGGTCCAGGATATGAAATATATGCTGGATGCGAATACTCTTATTCTTTCTGCAGTGAAGGCCGGGCAGTCAGATATTTACATTTATAAAATTGATAAGGGGTCGGCTGAACAGGTTACTAATGATGTGTATGATGACCTGGATGCTTCATTTGTAACATTTCCGGGTAAGACAGGAATAATTTATTCCAGCAACAGGCCGAATGCAACGGCTGAAAGCAGCAGCGACTCGTTGCCCGTAAAGCATTTTAATATTTTCATGGTTGATAACTGGAATCAATCTGAGTTCAAACAAATTTCACAACTTACCGATCTGAAGTATGGAAATGCACGCTATCCTTCCCAATACAACACATATCATTTCACGTTTGTGAGTGATGAAAACGGGATCAATAACCGCTATGCAGGTTTCTTTAAAACTGAAAGAGCAGGTTTAGACACGCTGGTATTTATTGGTGATGAGGTGTTGCGTAATCCGAACCGCGACGAAGTGGATAGTCTTTTGAAAGAATGGAATAAAAATGATATTGATTCGGTAGGATTTGTTTCTGTAACGAATGACTCATCCTATGTGTTTCCATTAACCAATTATCAAAGTAGTTTGCTTGAAACAAGAACGGCCGGTGATAACAGCCTGGTAAGCGAAGTAGTAAGGCAGGGAAATATTAAATTCCTGTATCGCCTGCGTGTAGATGAAAATACTTTGCGCCGCCGTAATATTACAACCAATCCAACCGAATATGTGAAGCGGCTGAGGGAACAAGAGCGGCTGGAAACGGGCAAGATCGAACTTATACAATCTCAACAAAAAGATAGTACAAAGAAGCAGGAAGATTTCTTTCAAAATGAATTTGAAAATGAAAAAAAAGATTCTTCACGATTGGGAAAGGTTGTAACAGGTGAAGAGATTTCAAAACCGGAACCCGTTTTAAAGAAAGCGAAATTATTTGAATATCGTCCTCCGAAATATTTTATTGACTATGCAGTAACTGGTTTTAATAACGATGTATTCGGCACCCGTTACCAGCCTTATGGCGGTGGCAGTGGTCCCATTCAACTTTCAAATGGAGGTGATTTCAATGGTATTTTGAGAATGGGAACGGCAGATCTTTTCGAGGATGTAAAATTCATGGGAGGGTTTCGGTTAGCCACAAGCAACCTTAATGATTATGACGTATTGTTCTCATTTATGAATTATCGCAAGCGTTTGGATTGGGGTGCTATGGTTTACAGAACAAATGAGGAAGTAGGGATCAATAATATTTATACTGGTCTTTTACGGTCTAATCTTTACCTCATTAATCTTCAGTATCCTTTCGACAAGGTTCGCAGTTTGAGAGCTAAAATCGGTCCACGATTCGATAGAATTATTGTGAAGGGAGAAGATCAGTTTTCATTAGGAACTCCTGATATTAAAAAGACCTACAGCCAGGTTAATCTGGAATATGTATATGATAATACGCTTAACCCTGCACTGAATATCTGGAAGGGTTTGCGATATAAAATATATTTTGATTGGTTTACACAGATCAGCAAGATATCGAGCACAGAAGGAAAATATTTGTTGAATGCCGGTTTTGATATTCGTCATTATCTTCCAATCTATCGCAATGTAATTTGGGCTGTGCGTGGAGCTGGTGATTTTTCCTGGGGCAGCCAAAAGGTGATTTATTACCTGGGAGGTGTAGATGGATGGATCGCTCCAAAATTTAATAATGCAAATACGCCGGCTCCGGATATTGACTATACATATCAATCGCTGGCAGTAAATATGCGCGGTTTTCCACAAAATGCTGCCAATGGTAACAATGCAATTGTCCTGAACAGCGAAGTGAGAGCACCTGTGTTTTCAACGCTGTTGAATAAGCCTATCAATAATGCATTTTTACGCAATTTTCAATTAGTACAGTTTTTTGACCTGGGTACTGCGTGGAACGGGCAGTTCAGCAAAATTGAAAGACCATCTGTAATATATGGTCAGCCTCCGCTAACTGTAAGAGTAAGAGCCGGTGGGATTGGTCCTTTCATAGGAGGTTATGGCTTTGGTGCACGCAGTACGTTGCTGGGTTATTTTATTCGCTTCGATGCGGCCTGGGAAATGAATGGATTTTTCCGTGGCAAGCCTCAAATATATTTTGCGATGGGTATGGACTTCTAACGGTTGATTAATTTAATTTAAATGATCTGAAACCTCTCTCCGCAGGAGGTTTTTATTTTTATACAGGGATCATTCAATTTTTAGAAACGTTTACTACCTTTTGAACAATAAGAAAAATGTTTATTGCTAAGAACCCATAAGTCCGGTGTAGGACATTTTCTGATAAATCGTACCGCTGAAATGTTCCTCGATAGCATTATACGAAACCCATAGCATAAAAAGAATGTTGCCTGTAACAGCAGTAAAAGACAGAAACTCTGTCAAAGTTGTATTTTCCTTTTTCATTTGTTTGACATTTTAGTTTATTGGTAATTAAAAAATACCTGTTTGATCGTAACACGGTTATTTATTTTGATTTTTATGACTGAAATAAGAAAGAAGGAAATGCAATAAAATGATCCCCGCGCAAACAACCCAGGCGACAACAACCATCGTGACAAGACGTGATTCTCTTTTTTCAATTTCTTCCAAAGAACGGCCAACAGCAACATATCCAATTTGAGGCGAATGAACTGTCTCCACCACCATGGCCATTCGCACACCATATTGAGGTTGCCAGGTAACAACATCTTCCTCGTGATCCTTTGTGAAATCAAAAACACCCTTTGGCATTTTTGGAAATTGACCGTTTAAAAAACCAGTTGATTGAACAGGCTGCCCGTTTTTATTGTAAAGGGCTTTGATCACGGCAAGACTCCGCGAAATTTCAATACTATCATTAGTCATCCATTGTGTCAATGGACGATTTTCTTCAAGGGCATTTTTTATATCTGACGCAATTTGTAATTGAGGATCATTCGCACTTGCACGGTGAGCCTGCTGAACAGTTGCGTAGATCAGCCCGCACAAGATTGTTACGATCAACAACCCGGTAAAATGAGTGACGAAACTTGTCTTTTTCATACGTGATTTTTTTAATGATATATTAATCGTTATTATGAGTTTCCTTCAATAGCGTTTCCAGTTCACGTATTTTATTATAGCAAACACCGAGTGGTACGAGCCCAAAAATTCCGAATGAACAATCAATTAATCGCCACCAGAGAGGAATGCTGCGGAAATAGCCAATAAAAAGGGCAAAGGGAATAATCAGGAAACAGGCAATCGTTCCGAATTCGATCACCCATTTATTTTTTACCGGATCTTTATACGGTCCAATAAAAACAATGGCTAAAACAATATGAGCAAATGCCAGCCAATCGTAACCATAAAACAGGAAGGGGTAATTTTCATTCGTATTTTTTACAGCGAGGTAAATATCGTTCAGCCATTTGCCAATAAAACTGTCTTCATTGAAAAATTTTGTCGCGAATGACAATTCTTTTTCAGCCGGCATTGCGGTAATACCACTTATGATCAGTATGATCATAAAGAACAATAACCATCGTTTTATGATCCGTTTATTTTTTTCTATTTTAAAAGTACTTTGCATTTCAAAGTATAAAGTCAAAAAAATTATTTTACCCCTTTGATCATATTTTCCAATGCAGCGATATGATCAGAAAAAGCTTTTTCGCCGGCTTTTGTAACAGCATAAGTGGTATTTGTTTTTCTGCCAATAAATCCTTTATGAACTTTGATGTATCCATTGTCCTCGAGATTTACTAAATGTGTTGCCAGGTTTCCATCCGTTACTTCCAGCATTTGTTTCAGATCATTAAAGTTCACCTCCTCATTCACCATCAGCACACTCATCACTCCGAGGCGAATGCGATTGTCAAAAACTTTATTTAAACCATTTATCGGATTCTTCATAACAAGTCATTTGTCATTTGTCATTAGATCATTAGTCATTACTGACTTATTGACCACTGACTACTGACTTTTCATACTTCCACCACATAATTGCACCATAAATAATGTGTAATATTCCGAAACCTGCGGCCCAGAAATACAAACCATATCCTGTGTATTGTGTATTTACAAGACCCAAAATAATTTCCAAATAACCGAGGTACCTGATATCAGTTAAAGTGTACTTACTTCCATTCACCAATGCTAACCCATAAAAAATTAAACAAGCAGGAGCAACAAACCGCCATTCACTATATTGGAGCATGGCAAGAATGAACAACCCCCCCGGAAATGAGTGGAATCAAAACATTCCACACCAGCTTTCTTGCAGTAAGATCCCAAATAGGTAAGTGATTTTGTTTTGCTCTTCTCCATGTAAACAGAAATGCAAGTATCAACGAGGCTGCTAAGACTATGGCAGCAATCATCAAAAGTCTCATCTTTAAGGCTTCAGGACCAATGTTTCTGGTCAATTCTTCATGGTTATAGTCATAGAAATTTTTGATGGTATTATTGGCAAAATAAGCACCGGTTAAAGCGCAGAGTCCGGCTACAACACCACTTAATCCGCTAAGGGAAATAAACCGGGAAGATCGTTCCATGATACGTTTTATATCACTGATCTCCTTAAGAGTTTCTGATTGGTTTTGATTGCTCATAAAAAGCACTTTGTATTACAAAGTAATAGGGTAATTTTTATTCTTCAAAATTTTTTATCAGTTATTTGACAATTGCAATCCGAAAAAATAAATGACTCAAATTATCGTTATTTACCTTTGTAATTG